>SKET01002697.1_pt1 | contig 10499 bp, 16 predicted proteins | sample 4841461 | NCBI WGS metagenome assembly SKET01 (sample SAMN11008802, study PRJNA524170) | human gut metagenome | biome: Human fecal sample; material: Feces; isolation source: fecal sample from pouch patient p5 | host: Homo sapiens | place: Israel: Tel-Aviv | collected 2014-02-13
GATATTACCAGCAAGTCACTCGGCCGTAACACCCCGATCAACATGATCCGGGCAACGATGGACGGGTTGACACAACTGCGTACCCGTGAACAAGTTGCTGAATTGCGTGGCGTTTCTGCGTCATCATTAGAAGACTAGGAGGTAAACACATGGCTCAATTGAAGATTACTTTGACCCGTAGTGCTGCCCACCGTCTTCCTAAGCAACGTAAAATTGTGAAGGAATTAGGCTTAGCTCGAGTAAATAGCTCAGTGATCAAGCCTGACAACGCAGCCACTCGTGGTGCGATTTTCCAGATTTCACACTTGGTTTCCGTTGAAGAAATCAAGGATTAATAACATTATTTCGACAAGGAGGTGCCCAAGAGTATGCAATTGCACGAATTAAAGCCGAGTGTCGGCTCCCGTCATTCCCGCAAGCGTCTGGGCCGTGGTACTTCTAGCGGTCAAGGTAAGACAGCTGGTAAAGGGACAAAGGGTCAATTGGCACGTCAGGGCGGCAAAACGCGTCTTGGCTTCGAAGGTGGCCAGATGCCATTGTTCCGGCGTATGCCAAAACGCGGTTTCAACAACATTAACCGCAAAGAATATGCTGTTGTTAACCTTTCCGATCTTAACCGCTTCGACGATGGCGCCGAAGTAACCCCAGCAGCCTTGATCGATGCTGGTATCGTTAAGAACGAAAAGAACGGCGTCAAGCTGCTGGCAGACGGCAAGCTTGAGAAAAAACTGACCATTAAGGTAGCAAAGGCTTCTGCTGCAGCGAAGGCTGCTGTTGAAGCAGCTGGCGGTTCGATTGAGGTGATCTAATGCTGAGGACCCTGAAAAACGCGCTCAAGGTTAAAGACATCCGTAACAAGATCCTCTTCACTTTAGCGGTTTTATTGGTCTATCGATTAGGTACACTGATCGCAGTGCCCGGGGTCAATGCAAAGGCGCTGCAATCAATCGGTTCGACAGGCCTGATCTCACTGCTGGATACTGTCAGTGGTGGCGGACTGGCCCAGTACTCCATCTTCTCGATGGGGGTCTCACCGTACATTACGGCACAGATTGTGGTTCAGCTGCTGCAGATGGATATCGTTCCGAAGTTTGTTGAATGGAGCAAGCAAGGGGAAGTTGGTCGGCGTAAGCTGAATCAGGTGACTCGTTACTTAACCATTATCTTCGGGTTCTTTCAGGCAATTGGGATTACGGCCGGCTTTCAAACGTTAAGTTCGATGGGCTTGGTCAAAAATCCGTCTGTTAGCACCTATATCACGATCGGGATCATCTTAACCGGCGGCACCATGTTGCTGACTTGGATGGGTGAACAGATCACTGATAAAGGTCTTGGTAATGGGGTTTCCTTGCTGATCTTTTCCGGGATCATTGCTCGCTTGCCTTCTGGCCTTCAAGAGCTATACCGCGATAACGTTCAGGTATACTCTGGTGCCGAAATCTGGAAAGGGATTGCCTTCATGGCAGCCTTAGCCATTATCGTGATCCTAGTGATCACGTTTGTCACATGGGTACAGCAAGCGAATTACAAGATTCCGATTCAATATACCCGGCGTGTCACCAGCGCAGGCAGCAACAGCTACTTGCCTTTAAAGGTCAACGTGGCCGGCGTTATTCCAGTTATCTTTGCGAGTTCCTTCATCGTAACTCCGCAAACAATTCTGATGGCTTTTCAAAAGAATCATGGCGGTGATGGCTGGTATCAAGTCATGACCAACATCTTCAATATGCAAAAACCTGCCGGGACTGCGATCTACACGCTTCTAATCATTCTTTTCACGTTCTTCTATGCGTTTGTTCAGGTCAATCCCGAAAAGGTCTCTGAGAACTTAACCAAACAAGGCAGTTACATTCCAGGCGTTTGGCCAGGAAAAGAAACCGAGAATTACATCTCGCGTTTACTGATGCGGTTATCAACCGTCGGGGCATTGTTCCTTGGCTTGGTTGCATTGTTGCCACAGTTAGCTGCCAACATTTGGGGCTTGCCACAGTCAATCGGACTGGGCGGCACAAGTCTCTTGATTGTCGTCATGACAGCGATTGAATTGGTTCGTCAGTTAGACGGCTTACTCATGAAACGCGAGTATATCGGTTTCATTCGCGGAGACTTGATTAAAGGCGACAGTAAAAAATAAACGTCATTTAAACAGAACGTGAGTCAGCTTGATTAGAGTCCAATGTGTAAGCGAATCTGAGTATGATGACCGGGTTCGGTTATTGTGTTTAAGAGCGTTTATACGTCAGGTTCTAGTCTGGCGAGCGCGTTTAGAGGAGGATGCAACGTGAATCTCATTTTAATGGGACTTCCCGGTGCAGGGAAAGGTACTCAAGCAGAACGGATCGAAGACACTTATCCGATTGCACATATTTCAACCGGTGACATGTTCCGAGCTGCGATGGCTGCTGGTACCGCATTAGGTAAAGAAGCGAAAGGTTTCATTGATAAGGGTCAACTCGTACCGGACTCGGTCACGAATGGCATTGTCAAGGAACGACTCGCTGAATCTGATACCGATGCTGGTTATATGCTTGATGGCTTCCCGCGCACCATCCAACAAGCAGAGGCACTCGAAACGATTACAGCCGATCTGAAGAAACCGTTAGATGCTGTCATCAATATCGATGTTGCACCTGCAAAATTAGTCGATCGTTTGTCTGGCCGTTTTATTTGCAAGACATGCGGCGCGACTTATCACAAAATCTACAACCCGCCAAAGGTTGCCGGCACTTGTGATCGTTGCGGCGGTCATGAATTCTTCCAGCGTGAAGATGACAAACCGGCAACGGTTAAAAATCGGCTCAAGGTAAACATCGAAATGAACACACCGCTGTTGGACTTCTATGAAAAGAAGGGCCTGCTTCACACGGTTAATGGCGACCAGGACATTGATAAGGTGTTTGCCGAGATCAAAGCGATTTTGGCTGCTGTGGCAAAGTAAGTGCTTGGACGATTGCACGCCCCTCATGACTGTTTTCAAAGTCGAAGAATTATGGTACAATATCGCGGTATGCGGTGAGTGCCAATCGGCCTCACCCTTTTCGCGCGTTAATAGAACCAATAATTTTTAGGAGGAAACACTTCGTGGCAAAAGACGATGTAATTGAGATCCAAGGCACCGTGACGGATACCTTACCCAACGCGATGTTCAAAGTCAAACTTGAAAACGGCGCAGAGATCCTCGCCCATGTTTCCGGTAAAATTCGCATGCACTATATCCGGATTTTACCAGGAGATAAGGTAACGGTGGAGCTCTCCCCATATGATCTGACCAAAGGCCGAATCACTTACCGTTTCAAGTAGTTGCCAACTCAAGGAGGCTAAATTCTCATGAAAGTACGTCCATCTGTTAAAAAGATGTGCGAGCACTGCAAAGTGGTCCGTCGTAAAGGCCGGGTCATGATTATCTGCTCTGCAAACCCAAAGCATAAGCAACGTCAGGGATAATACAAACTAATTCAATAGGAGGTGTCATTGTACATGGCTCGTATCGCAGGTGTCGACTTACCACGTGGTAAGCAAATCGTCATTGCCTTAACCTATATTTATGGTGTTGGCAAGACAACCGCTCAAAAGGTCCTCAAGAATGCCGGTGTTCCGGAAAACGTTCGTCAAGATGACCTGACCCCAGAACAAGAAGACAAGATTCGTGCAGCCTTAGACTCCGTTAAGGTTGAAGGTGACCTTCGTCGTGAAGTAAACCTGAACATCAAGCGATTGATGGAAATCGGTTCATATCGCGGCATCCGTCATCGCCGTGGCTTGCCAGTTCGTGGGCAAAACACCAAAAACAATGCTCGCACCCGTAAAGGGAAGAAAGCAAGCATGGCAGGTAAGAAAAAATAATTAAAGGAGGTCATTGATCGATGGCAGGTAGAAAAACTACGCGGAAGCGCCGTGTCCGCAAGAACGTTGAATCTGGCGTGGCTCATATCCACTCAACATTCAACAACACCTTAGTAATGATCACGGACCCTCGCGGCAATGCGATCGCTTGGTCCTCTGCTGGTGCACTCGGCTTTAAAGGCAGTCGTAAGTCGACGCCTTTTGCTGCGCAGATGGCTGCTGAAGCTGCTGCAAAGGAATCAATGGAACATGGCATGAAGTCGGTTGAAGTTGCGGTTAAGGGCCCAGGCTCTGGCCGTGAAGCTGCGATCCGTTCACTTCAGGCAACTGGTCTTGAAGTTACTGCGATCCGTGATGTTACACCGGTTCCGCATAACGGTTCTCGTCCTCCAAAGCGTCGTCGTGTTTAATTGTTACCCTTCGGCCGCTTTAACGGTCAGGCAGACAAATCTTCACTTCTCGTTTTGAAAGGGGTACAAACTAGATGATCGAATTCGAAAAGCCGAACATTACCAAAGTTGACGAAAGCACCAACTATGGCAAGTTTGTGGTTGAACCGTTGGAACGCGGCTACGGTACTACTTTAGGTAACTCGTTGCGGCGGATCCTTCTTTCTTCATTGCCTGGGGCAGCTATCAGCAGCATCCAAATCGACGGGGTACTACATGAGTTCTCCACGATTGACGGTGTGCTGGAAGATGTGACCCAGATCATTTTGAATATCAAAAAATTGGCACTCAAAATGAACACTGATGAAGACAAGAACATCGAAATTGATGTCAACGGTCCGGCTAAGGTAACTGCTGCTGATATCGTCGCTGATCCTGATGTTGAGGTCTTAAATCCTGAACAGTATATCTGTACTGTTGCAGATGGCGGGCACTTCCATGTACGTATGACCGTTAAAAAGGGTCGCGGGTATGTGGCAGCTGACCAAAACAAGTCTGATGACATGCCAATCGGTGTTTTGCCGATCGACTCGATTTTCACCCCGATCAGCCGGGTTAACTATCAAGTTGAAAGCACCCGTGTTGGCCGTCGGAATGATTTCGACAAGTTAACGCTGGATGTATGGACTAATGGCTCAATCTCACCACGAGAAGCCATCAGCTTAGCAGCGAAGATCCTGACAGAACACTTGGACATCTTCGTCAATTTGACGGATGAAGCCAAGAACGCTGAAATCATGGTTGAAAAAGAAGAGACTCACAAGGAAAAGATGCTTGAGATGACTATCGAAGAGCTTGACTTGTCCGTTCGTTCTTACAACTGCTTGAAGCGTGCTGGAATCAACACAGTTCAGGAGTTAACCAACAAAACAGAAGCCGATATGATGAAAGTACGTAATTTAGGTCGTAAGTCACTTGAAGAAGTTAAAAACAAGTTGGCAGATCTCGGCTTAGGATTGCGTAAAGAAGACTAATTTCGAAAAGGAGGCCAATCCATGAGTTACCGTAAATTAGGGCGGACCAGCTCACAACGTAAGGCATTGTTGCGCGACCTGACCACTGATCTTTTGATCAATGAACGGATCGTCACGACTGAAGCCCGCGCTAAAGAAGTTCGTTCAACTGTTGAAAAGATGATTACTTTGGGCAAACGCGGCGATTTGCACGCCCGTCGCCAAGCAGCAGCTTACGTTCGCAATGAAATCGCGAGTGTCGAGGAACAAGATGACAACAGTGTTGTTGTGAAGTCCGCTTTGCAAAAGCTGTTCAGTGACTTGGCACCAAAATACGCAGATCGCAAGGGCGGTTACACCCGCATCTTGAAGACTGCGCCACGTCGCGGTGACGGTGCACCAATGGTTATCATTGAGCTCGTCTAAACACAGTTAAAAATGGATGGCCCACGCGGTCAACCAACTTTGATCATTTGATCGATGGAGCGTTACGATGATGGCAGGCCCAGTTCCTGCTTAGTCTAGCTTGAGAGCACCGGGCAACCGGTTGTCTCCATCATTAAATGATTTTTTTTGTGGAAGCGCGAGCCAGCCCGGGTAGAAACCGGAGTATAAGTGGCTTTGGTCGTGATGGCTGGGTTTTGGCCATTGCGACCAAAGTCCTTACACGCAGGTTTCTGGGCTGGCGAGCGCGTTATGGTGGAAGTGCGAGCAGGAGCGGTTAGAAACCGGAGTGTAAGTGGCCTCGAACCTAATGACTGTACTTTGGTCATTAGGTTCGAGGCCCTTACACGTAGGTTTTTGCGACTGCGAGCGCGTTATAGAACGCGCAGAAGCTCAATGGTATTGTCAAGGATAGAACATTCCTACAGTAGCATGAACCACAGAAAACCTGAAAAACCTCGCAGAAAACCGCCAAAATTGGCGGTTTTTCCTGTATACTGCAAAATAACGGAGGTTAACAACATGCACAATTGGCTTAAACAAAGAGCACCATGGTAGATTGGATTATATGTCATCGGCATTTGGTCACTGATTGCCATTGTTTGGGTTCTCCTATTGGTCTCGTTAACACCACCAAATGGCAGCACAGGTGGTTTATTGATGCCGAGAGTGGATCACCTTGCTAACGGCAGCGTTACTGTGCAATGGCTGTCATATGCTTGGCTCATATCGATGTTAAGTGGTTACCTGACGGGACGACAATATCGCAAGCAAAAACTAACCCCTGCATTGCCCAAAGCACTTATACCACTAACGACTTTCTGGGTCATCATTTTGCTTCTTGCTCAATGGTATCCACTGTCTTGGTTGACGAAACCACACTCACTTGACGGCTTTCTGCTGCTGGCAATGCTTAGTTTTGTTGTCATTATGCCAGTCGGGATCGGCGCCGCATATGCAGGACTGTTTGTGAACGGTTCTCGGTATTTAACAGTCATTTTCTTTGTGCTTTTGCTGATGACAATGCACACTAATCAATTGATCGTGAATGGTAACAGTCAATTTGGCATGGTGATGTTGAATGCGACTCCAATGCGAGTACAGGCTTGGATGTTGTTGGTTGGCAGTTTGATATTTAGTGCGGTTTTTGCATTCCTTAGTGCTAATCCCGATATCGTTAAAAATAATTTCTAGCAAACCTGTTTTTCATGGATGCATGATTTTCACCCATGTCGTCATGGCTTGGGAACTGCAAGACAAGGGGAGCCTAACTCCCATCGGCTAAGTAAAATATGGTATCATTATCCGGTATACAAAGCGTAGGAAGAAGGGGCATCGTGGGCAACGTCATTCGTGTTCAACATTTGAATTACACTTATCCTGAAGCCAAACAGCAAGCGCTGACGGATGTTTCATTTGATGTGGCCAAGGGTGAGTGGCTGGCGATCATCGGGCACAACGGCAGTGGGAAGAGTACACTTGCCAAAAATCTAAATGGTTTGCTGGCACCCGAATCCGGTACTGTGCAGGTAGCAGGCATGACGTTGAGTGAAGAAACCGTTTGGGATATTCGCGCCAAAGTCGGCATTGTTTTTCAGAATCCTGATAATCAGTTTGTCGGTGCGACAGTCGCAGATGATGTCGCTTTTGGCTTAGAGAATCGTGGCGTCCCGCGACCGGAAATGATTAAGCGAGTTGACGAGGCCTTGGATCGTGTTGGCATGACGGCTTTTGCCGATCGGGAACCGGCACGGTTGTCTGGCGGTCAAAAACAGCGGGTTGCCATCGCTGGCATCGTGGCTCAGCGACCGGAAATTATTATTTTAGATGAATCCACATCAATGCTGGACCCAGCTGGTCGGCAAGAAGTGTTGGGTGTTATTCGGGAATTGAAAGACGAACTTGGGTTGACGGTTCTTTCAATTACACATGATATTGACGAAGCGGCGGAAGCGCACCGGATTATTCTCTTGAATGATGGCAAAATTAATGAGATTGGCACCCCAAGCGAGATCTTTTCGCATGGGATGGAATTATTACGACTGGGATTGGATGTCCCATACTCGGAGAAGCTGAAAGATGCTTTGGCCCAGCGCGGCATTGCGATGCCGAAAGACTATATGGACAATGAAAGGTTGGTAGACTACCTGTGGACATTACATTCGACCATGTGAGCTTTACCTATCAGGCAGGTACGCCTTTCGCTGGTGATGGCATTAAAGATGTGAGCGGGGTTATTCGAGACGGCAGCTATACGGCAATTATCGGTCACACCGGTTCTGGCAAATCAACCATTCTGCAACATCTGAACGCGTTGTTGAAACCAACTTCCGGCACGGTGACGATTGGCGACAAGGTCATTACCAATGAAACTAACAATAAGAACCTCAAGCCGCTACGGCAAAAAGTCGGGATGGTTTTCCAATTTGCGGAAAATCAGTTGTTTGAACAAACAGTCGCTAAGGATATCGCTTTTGGCCCCCAAAATTTTGGGGTTAGCGAAAAAGATGCCTTAGCTTTGGCCGATAAAATGGTCAAAATGGTTGGCTTACCGCATGATGTGTTGGAAAAGTCGCCGTTTGATCTGTCTGGTGGTCAGATGCGTCGTGTTGCGATTGCAGGCGTGTTAGCGATGCAGCCGGAGGTATTAGTACTGGATGAGCCAACGGCGGGCCTGGACCCCTCAGGACGCCATGAGATGATGCAAATGTTTGAACAGTTGCACCGCGAGCAAGGACAAACGATCGTGTTGGTGACACATCAAATGGATGATGTGGCAGACTATGCGGATACAGTTTGGGTCATGGCAGAAGGCAAGTTAATCAAAACAGGAACACCGCGAGAGATTTTTGCTGACCCAGCTTGGTTAAAAGCGAATCAGCTAGGGCTGCCAAAGACGGCGCAACTGGCGCAACAATTAGCAGCTAAGGGGTTCCACTTTGATCCACAACCGCTAACTGAAAGCGAGTTGGCAGATCAATTGGTGCCGCAAATTGGAGGTGGCCAGCGTGGATAAATTACTGCTAGGCCGCTATATTCCCGGCGACTCGTGGGTTCATCGATTAGATCCGCGAACCAAACTTATCGCCAGCTTCTACTATATTGGAATTGTCTTTTTAGCCAATAATTGGCAGACATACTTAATGATGTTTGTAGCGACACTGTTCATGATTTGGTTATCAGGTATCAAAATCGGCTTCTTCCTTAAGGGGGTTCGCCCACTGATTTGGCTGATTCTGTTTACGGTTGTGCTGCAGGTGCTATTCGTTCGTGGTGGTACAGTTTACTGGCATTGGGGCTGGTTATGGATTACTGAATTTGGTCTGATAAACGGAGCCTTTATCTTTGTCCGGTTTGTGTTGATCATTTTCATGTCCACTTTGCTCACCTTGAGTACCCAGCCGCTGTCGCTAGCTGATGCGGTGGAAAGTCTGTTGAAGCCACTGCGGGTCATTCGCGTACCAGTAACCGAGCTGGCTTTGGTTTTGCAGATTGCCTTGCGTTTCGTACCCACGCTGATGGATCAAACGACCAAAATCATGAATGCGCAGCGTGCCCGTGGTGTTGATTTCGGTGAAGGTAACATTTTCCAGCAGATGAAGGCTGTTGTACCGTTGCTAATTCCACTATTTGTCTCAAGCTTTACGACTGCCGATGAATTGGCTACTGCTATGGAAGCGCGTGGCTACCAAGGCGGCGATGACCGAACGAAGTACCGTATCCTACGCTATCATCGGCGCGACTGGGTTGCAGCAGGCGGGATGCTTGTTTTAACCGGTCTGTTGCTGTTGTTGCGTGCTTAATAGAAGGGACATCATGACGCATTACAAGGTAACACTGGCCTATGATGGCACCAACTTTGCTGGCTATCAGGTTCAACCAAAACAGCGCACAGTCCAAGGTGTGCTGCAAAAAGCTTTAACCAAAATGACGAAGGGGCAGCCAGTGCATGTCGATGGTTCAGGCCGAACGGATTCTGGTGTTCACGCTTTAGGTCAGGTAATCAGTTTTGATTACCCGGGAAATATTCCGGCTGAGTCGATGCTAAAAGCGATGAATTCGTTGATGCCATTAGACATCGAAATTCTTAAAGCTGAAATCGTTGATGCCGATTTTCATGCCCGCTATTCCGCTAAAGGCAAACGGTATTTGTACCGAGTGGCTCGTGGTTACTATACAAATCCGTTTAACCGCCTATATACTGGTCATTATCCTTACAAACTTGATGTGCAACGAATTGAAGTGGCATTGAAGGACCTAGTCGGCACACACGACTTTACAAGCTTTGCGGCCAGTGGCGGCGTGATTGTCGATAAAGTTCGGACGATTTATGAGGCAACTGTTCGAGAAGATCCAGTGACAAACGAAATTATTTTTGAATTCTATGGCAATGGCTTTCTTTACAACATGGTTCGGATCCTCGTTGCGACAGCGCTTGAAATTGGTAATGGGCGGCGTGATGTTCACGACTTTCAGCGTTTGTTTGCAGTCAAAGATCGTCAACAAGCACGCGGCACCGCACCAGCATCAGGGCTGTACTTGAAGGAAGTTTATTATTAGAGGCTGACGCTGCGGCGTTGGCTTTTTTTATGAAAAAAGAGCAGATTGATGCTGCGTATTGCATCAATCTGCTCTTAGGAAAGATTCGATTAAATTACCGCGTATAGTGCCGCACAATCGCATTTAACGTTTCAGCCGCCCCGGCTTTGCCGGTGCCGTCTTCGTAATACTTGCTAAATCGTGGATCGGAAACATACATCGCAGCTAAACCGCGATGAGCTTTTTGTGAATATTGTTCAGAAGGCCAGGT
>SKET01002701.1_pt1 | contig 10488 bp, 8 predicted proteins | sample 4841461 | NCBI WGS metagenome assembly SKET01 (sample SAMN11008802, study PRJNA524170) | human gut metagenome | biome: Human fecal sample; material: Feces; isolation source: fecal sample from pouch patient p5 | host: Homo sapiens | place: Israel: Tel-Aviv | collected 2014-02-13
CGCAAGGTTAAGATCCCAGGAAGACTACCTGGTTGATAGGTCAGAGGTGTAAGTGCAGTAATGTATTTAGCTTACTGATACTAATAGATCGAGGACTTGACCAAATGAATATCATTCATTAAATGTTAGCAATTTTGAGGGTGCTAATTAAATTAGTACAAATAAAGATTATGTGGTTATTATAGCAAGGAGGATACACCTGTTCCCATTCCGAACACAGAAGTTAAGCTCCTGAGCGCTGATGGTACTTGGTGGGCAACCGCCTGGGAGAGTAAGACGTAGCCACGTAATCTTTTTTTATTTATAAAAAATAAACTTATATTCGAGATTATTCAAAATGAGTTAAGAGTATTTAATATTATTCAAAATCATTTAAGGCTATTCAAGAGTATTTAATACTATTCAAAATCATTTAGGACTATCCAAAAGTATCCAAGACTATTTAAAACTATTTAAAACTATTGCAAACCATTTAAAATCACCTGGAAATGTAAAATTATGTAAAAAACAAGGGGAAAACGTTAATTTCAAAGGGGTCTGTAATGATGTACAAAAAAATGTACATTAAATATATTGTAATTTTATAGCAAATATTTATAATAGAAATTGCTATAATGTGAATTAAAAATATTATAAATTTTAGATGAGATATAAAAATATATAAATTTTAGATTGGATATAAAAGATTGAGGGATTTTATATGCAAGGAGTAAGGGAAATATCATGAAGAGGGTAAGTAATAATATTAAATTTTATACTTTTATCGAGATTTTGAAGAGTTATTCTGATGAGAATGTATCGCTTTCGATTAAGGAGATTCAGCATCATATGAGAAAACGATTGGGTGTTGATGTTGATAGAAGGACGATTTATGCGTATATCAGGGATATGAAGGCTTTGGGAATCGATGTTAGTGATTATGATAAGAGCAAGGAGGGTTATTATATTAATTCGAATTGTTTTGAGGCTAGTGAGGTTAGGCTTTTGGCTGATGCTGTTTTGACTAGTAATTTTGTCACGAGGAGGAGAACGGAGGCGATTTTGGAGAAGTTGAGGACGTTTAACTCGATTTATCAAAATAAGGATTTTTTGAAGGATGTTTATATTGAGGATATTCCGAAGTCGACTAATGAGGATGTTTTTGTCAGTATGGCGAGGATTTCGGAGGCGATTAAGTTTTCTAGGAAGATTAGGTTTAATTATTGTGAGTATAATTATTTTAGGGAGCTTGAATGTAAGGTTGATGAGAATGGTAATCTGAGGGAATTTGTGAAGAGTCCGGTTTATATGGTTTTGAGAGACAAGAATTATTATTTGGTTTGTGCGGATGAGGATTCGGAGGTTTTTCAGTATTTTAGGATTGACATGATGCTAAATGTGTTTGTGATTGGGGATGAGAGGATTATTGATTTGAGTGAACTTGGGGATTGTAGGAGTGCGGATTGCAAAAATACAAGTGATTTTAGTCAGTTTACATCTAGAAATGTGTCAATCGATAATAATGTAAATATATTTCCGAGAAGAGCGAATATCGTTATGGTAGAGTTTAAAAAGAATTTAATGGAATCTTTATTAGATGAATTCGGCGACTATATATACATAATGGAAAAGGATAATTATAGAAATAATAATCTTGGGGAAGATTTAATGAATAATTACAATAGTTTGAGGTGTGTAATTAAAAGGGGGCATCTTGAGGCTCAAATTCTGGAGAAGATTTTTGGGAAGTTGGATTATGAGAAGTATGTCTTGTCTGGGAAATATATAGAAAATAGTCTAATTAGGGAGAAATTACGTGGTTTTAGTAATGCTTTAAATATGATTATTTGTGATGATTATGACAAAAAAGTGGATATGTTTAGTGAAATTGACAAGGACGAGGACAAGAACAAAAATAAGGATAAGGAGAAGAACGGGGACAAGAACAAGGACAAGAATAAGGACGAGGACGAGAACGAGAACAAGAACAAGAACAAGAACGAGAACGAGAACAAGGACGAGAATGAAAAATCTTATATTGGGATTTTTGTCGAGAAGGAATGTGGATATTTGTCAAAGAATATTATGCAGTTCGGGGCAGATATGAAGGTTGTGTGGCCGGATAATGTTAAAAATGAGGTTGTAAATCGCCTTAAATGTATGTTAAGTCTTTATGAATAGGATAATAGATAGTAGAAAAATTGGATATTATGTAGGAATTATCAAGTTATTATGTAGTAATTATTAAGTTAGTATATAGTAGTTATTAAGTTAATTAGTATGAAAAATAATATAAAATAAAACTAATTTTTTATATATATATGCTTATAAAGTTACAAATGTTCCAAAATATGGTATAATTACTAAGAAAAACTAGATGTGTAGAACCTATTAGGGAATAGTGACAAAGTTTAGTTTCATACATAATGGTGATATGTTGCCAATAGAAATTTGGAGGGAAATATGGGAGAGAGTGTAAATATTAAAGAATATTTGGACATGTTTAGGAGAAGAAAGTGGATTATTATTCTTGTGATGCTAGTTTGCTTGGGTTTTGGTGGATATAGGACTTATACGAATTATGTTTCTTATTTACCGACTTATAAGGCTACTGTTAAGATTAAAATTAATTCTATGAAGGAATATAATGAGGCTATGGAAAAGAGCAAGTCAAAGAAGAGTAGCAAGAAAGATAGTGATGATAGCACTACTGGTATGACTGAGGAGCAGAGGGTTTTGAACAATATTAATAGTTCGTATTCGGCATCTGCTAGTATGACTAATCAAAATATAGCGTCTTCTTATGTTAGTTTGGTTAGTTCTGAGAATGTTAGAAAGAATGTTGCGGCGCTTAGCAAGGTTCAATCTAGCCAAATCCTTTCTATTAGTGCTATTCAGGATGAGCAAACTCCAGAGTTTATAAATATGACTGTTATTGCGAAAACTGCTGATGGGGCGCATAATGCTGCGGCTGCTTTACCAGAGGCATATAATGAAGAGCTTAAGAGAGTAATTAATTTAGATTGTGTGGAATCTCCTTATCCAGCAGGACCAGGAGTTTTACAAGGTAGAACAAAAGATCTAACTTTATTGAAATCAATTGCAGCAGGTTTAGTTATAGCTATATTCTTAGTGCTATTAGTTGAGGTTTTAGATACTAAAGTTAAAACTCCAGAGGATGTTGAAAAATACTGGGGTCTACCTTTAATTGGGACTATACCATTTGATGATGGAAAACAGCAAAAAGGAAGAAAGTAGGGGGATTTAGCTATGGCAAAAAGAGGTGCATATGATGAGGGAAATTTTGAGTTAAATGAGTCTTATAGGGAGATAAGAACTTATGTAACTATTAATAAAAATATAAAAACAATTTTAGTTACTAGTGCAGAGATGGATGAAGGAAAGACTACTATAATTTGTAATTTGGCAAAGTGTTTTTCTGAATTGGAGGGAGTGAGAGTCCTTCTTATCGACTGCGATTTTAGAAAAAGAGGAGTAAGTAGATATTTTGGTATTGAAAACAGCTTTGGTGTTTCTGATATAGTATTTGGGAATAATAAGAAAAGCGAATGTATCAAAAAAGTCGGAGATTTAGACATAATAACTTCTGGAGGAGTTCCTTCAAATACGTCAATTCTACTTAATTCACAATCGATGAAAGATTTAGTTTCAAAACTTAGAGAAGAATACGATTATGTATTTATAGATTCGCCACCAATATGCAGATTGAACGATGCTTGTATTATTACACAATATGTCGATGGGACTATTATAGTCAATGCGGCAAAGGCTATCGATTCAAAGGGTGCAAAGATAACTTTAGATAAGTTAAACAAAGTCGGTGCTAATATAATCGGAGTAGTTTTAAATAAATTCAAGGCAGAGAAATACAGCTATTACAGCAATTATTATGGATATTCTAATTATTATGGAGAACATAAGCATAAGCTGTTTGGCAGAAAGAAAAAGAGAAGAAGAAAAACAAGTTAAAAATTATCATAAAAAATTATCATAAAAATAAGGAATTTATGATTTTTTGTAGAAATATATATATATTAAAATTTCTATATCTATAAAAGTTGTTAGTTATATTTATATAGCTAGCAACGTTTATATTAAAAATATACTTATGGAAAGAGATATTTATATCCAGTGGATGTAGCAAAGAACACAGTATATTGTTAAGTGAGTTAAAGTAATAGAGATTTAGGTTTAAGTAAAATTTATAAGTAAGTAAAAAATGTAGTTATGTGGATGTAAATATGGAGGGGGGATATTTATGATATTGAAAATGGCAGAAAAGATTGACTGTGCCTTGATGGGGATAGACAAGTGTAAAGTCAGACAAGCAATATTACTCGCTATGGACTGTATTGTCTGTATACTTAGTTTTGCTATAACGATGTATTTATTGGATTTCAAAATTACTACATTTTCATTACTACCAATGTTTATCTATGCAGGGATAAACGTAGGATTTCTATTATATTTTAGATGTTATGATAGTCTTTGGAAATGTGGATGAGAAAAAGAAGTATCAAACATCTTTTTGGCATGCTTTTGTGCAGCAGTAACATCGCTATTAGTGATGGCAGGATTAGATTACAACATGGAAGTTGTTTTTTATGTTGTAAATCTTCTTATGGTAATAGTCGGGATGACTTCTATTAGAGTTACATATAGGGCTATGAGAAGAGTAGTTATGCAAATGAAAATCAATCAAAATGCATCAAATTCATCAAGAGTGCTTATTGTTGGAGCTGGTGTGGCTGGAAATATGATAATGAGGGAATTATTTGAAAATCCAGAGCTTAAAAAACTTCCTGTCGCTGTTATTGATGATGACAGGGGAAAATTGGGAAAATACGTTTTTGGAGTACCTGTTCTTGGAACAACTAAGGATATTGATAAAATAGTAAAAGAAGAAAATATTGATGAAATTATAATATGTATAGCAAATATTGAACCAAAGAGAAAAAGAGAAATTATAGATATTTGTAAAAATACTAACACAAAATTAAAAACTATACCTGGAATATATGAAATTATAGATGGAAAAGTAAATGTGACAAAAATAAGAGATGTTCAAATTGAAGATCTTTTGGGTAGAGAAACCGTAAAAATGAATTTAAATGATATGGACAGCATCATCAACGACAAGGTCGTAATGGTTACAGGAGGCGGTGGGTCTATCGGTTCCGAATTATGTAGGCAAATCGCCAAATACAATCCTAGACAGCTTATCATACTAGACATATATGAAAACAACGCTTATGAAATACAACAAGAATTAATCAGACATTACCACAAAAACTTAGACTTAAAAGTACTTATAGCGTCTGTGCGTGACGAACACAAGATGGAGAAGATATTTGAACAATATAAACCTGAAATTGTATTCCACGCAGCAGCACACAAACACGTTCCGCTTATGGAAGACAGCCCTTGTGAGGCGATAAAAAACAATGTATTTGGGACACAAAATGTTGTCAATTTATCAGACAAATACAATGTCAAAAAATTTGTCTTGATATCAACAGACAAAGCGGTCAATCCGACTAATATAATGGGCGCGACTAAACGTTGTTGCGAGATGATTGTTCAAACAAAGAACAAAACAAGCAAGACAGAATTCGTCGCTGTGAGATTCGGCAACGTTTTGGGCAGCAATGGAAGTGTCGTTCCGCTATTTAAAAAACAAATCGAAGAAGGCGGCCCAGTCACTGTAACTCATGAGGAAGTTACAAGATTTTTTATGACAATACCAGAAGCAGTTTCGCTAGTGTTGCAAGCGAGCGCAATGGCAAAAGGCGGGGAAATATTCGTCCTTGATATGGGCGAACCTGTCAAAATAATCGACTTGGCACGAAACTTAATCAAACTTAGCGGTTTTGAACCAAATGTCGATATAAAAATCGAGGTTACTGGACTTAGACCGGGCGAAAAATTATATGAAGAGGTCCTTATGGATGAAGAAGGGCTACAAAAGACTTCCAACAACCAAATCAGAATTGGACGACCTATCGAAATTGACGAGGCCGAGTTTAAGAAGGAGCTTAATATTTTGAAGAGGGTTGCCGATAATGATCAGGATGAGAAGGTGGACTTGATTATGAAGAGTATTGTGCCGACTTATGTTAGAAGGGAAGAGGTTGTTGTGTAGGCTGGGGTGCTTGAAAGTAGTATAGATACCGGCTTATATAAAAAAGGTTTTATAGGAGGAATTAAGTGTAAATGGATGATGGGAAGGTTGGAATATATCGATATTTTAAAAGAGTGATTGGATTTGTGATTTCCTTGATAGGGTTTATTGTACTAATACCAGTATTTTTAATATTGATTGTATGTATAAAATTGGATTCAAAAGGACCGATTTTATTCAAACAAAGAAGAATCGGTCTTCATAAAAAAGAGTTTAATATATTAAAATTTAGAACGATGAAGATAGATACACCAAAAGACACACCGACACATTTATTAGAAAATCCAGACATGTACATAACTAAGATTGGAAAATTCCTTAGAAAGACAAGTTTGGACGAGTTGCCACAAATTATAAATATCATCAAAGGTGATATGTGTATTGTTGGGCCTCGTCCCGCACTTTGGAATCAATACGATTTGATTGAAGAACGCGACAAATATGGAGCAAACGACATAGTCCCAGGGCTTACAGGATGGGCACAAATCAACGGCAGAGATGAGTTGCCGATTGATGTTAAAGCAAAACTAGATGGAGAATATGTCGAAAGATGCAGTTTTGGTTTTGATGTGAAATGTTTCTTTTTAACATTTGTAAAAGTATTAAAAAGAGATGGAGTTGTTGAAGGGAAGACAAAAGAGCAAATAGTTGCAAAACAGACTAATGAATAGGTGGGGAATTTATGAAAAAGGTGTTGATACTATCAAACCATTTCGCAACGATTTATAAATTTAGACGAGAATTGGTGGAGAAATTAGTAGAAAAGGGATATGAAGTAGTAGTATCGCTGCCAGAAGGCGACAATAAAGAGATAGAAGCACTAGGAGTTAGAATAATAGAAACTTATGTAGACAGAAAAAGTTTAAACCCAATCAAGGACATTAAACTTTTTCTGGACTATTTAAAAATAATCAAAAAAGAAAAACCAGACATAGCAATAGGCTACACAATCAAGCCTAACATTTATGGAGGGATGGCATCGAGAATAAGAAAAACGCCATTTATCGCCAATGTAACTGGGCTTGGGAGTGCCTATTACAAAGGTGGAATGTTGAAAAAAATCGTCAGCATACTTTATAAAGTTGGACTTAAAAAAGCGAAATCTGTGTTTTTCGAAAATGTGCAAAACGCCCAAGTTATGATAGACGACAAAACAATCACAAAAGAACAAGCAGTCGTTATGAACGGCGCTGGGGTAAACCTTGAAAGATTCAGCTTTAGCCCAATGCCAAAAGACGACATCACAAAGTTCTTATTTGTCGGAAGGGTTATGGAAGAAAAAGGCGTCAACGAACTGTTTGATGCAATCAAAAAAATCAAAGCAGAAGGAATCAAAGCAGAATTTGGATTTCTTGGTTGGTTTGAAGAAGATTATAGCCAGATTATAAAAGATTTGGAAGCAAAAGATTATATAAAATACTACGGCTACCAAAAAGACGTCGTAAAATTTATGAAAGAAGCACACTGCATTGTCCTTCCATCATATCATGAAGGAATGGCAAACGTGTTGTTGGAAGGAGCATCAATCGGAAGGGCGCTTATTGCAAGTGATATCCACGGATGCAAAGAGTCGATTATCAATGGTGTCAGCGGATTTACTTGTAGGGTTAAGGATAGTGGAGATCTTTATGACAAGATTAAGAAGTTCGCGCTGATGAGTTATGATGATAAGGCGAAGATGGGGCAGTGTGGAAGAAGGCATATGGAGGATGTTTTTGATAAGAGGAAGGTAGTTGAGATGACTGTTGAGGAGATTGAGAGATGAGTGAGCCGATAAGAGTATTGCAAGTAGTGACATATATGGGGCGTGGCGGACTTGAAACCATGCTTATGAATTACTATCGAAATATTGATAGAGACAAGGTTCAATTTGACTTTCTTACTCATCGTGATGAAAGATGGGATTATGACGATGAAATTGAATCACTTGGCGGCAAGATTTATCATCTTCCAAAATTAAATCCCTTCAGTAAGAGTTATTTAAATGCTTTGGATAAGTTTTTTAAGGAGCATAAGGAGTATCAGATTGTACATTGTCATCAGGACTGTTTGAGTGGGGTTGTGCTTAAAGTGGCTAAGAAGAATGGGGTTAAGTTTACTATAGCTCATGCCCATAGTGCAAGCCAAGACAAAAACTTGAAGTATCTTATAAAGGCATTGGCAAAGAAAAATATTAAAAAGTATTCAGACAAGATGTTTGCATGTGGCGAAGAAGCAGGTAAGTGGATGTTTGAAACTGATAATTTTGAAGTTTTAAATAATGCAATCGATACTGATTTATATACTTATAATAAGGAAAAAGCAGATAAGGTAAAAAAAGAATTTGATATTGAAAACAAGTTTGTGGTTGGTCATGTGGGACGATTTAATTATCCTAAAAATCACAAATTTATTATAGATGTATTTAATGAAATACAAAAGATAAAAGAAGATAGCATGTTGATGCTTGTCGGTGATGGTGATTTACGACTTGAGATTGAGCAGAAAGTACGAGGTTTGGGAATAGAGAACAAAGTTATATTTACTGGTGTTAGATCTGATGTTAATGATTTGATGCAGGGTATGGATGTGTTTTTATTTCCTTCACTTTATGAAGGACTACCAGTAACTATGGTAGAGGCACAAGCATCTGGGCTTAAGTGTATAATATCAGACAAAGTGCCATTTGAGTGTAAAATGACTGAAAATATAGTAGTAGTCAAATTAGAAGAAAGTCCACAAAAATGGGCAAAAGAAGTACTTAAATACGAAAAGTATGAAAGACAAAATACAAAAGAAGAAATAGTAAAAGCTAATTTCGATATAAAAGCTAATGCAAAATACTTGCAGGAGTTTTACTTAAATAAATGTTAATTGGAGGATTGAAGATGGCGACACTTACAGTATTTACTCCAACATATAATAGAGCCTATGTTTTGAAACAATGTTATGACAGTTTATGCAGACAGACTTGTAAAGATTTTGTGTGGCTGATTGTTGACGATGGTTCTAGCGATAATACAAAAGAAATTGTAGAAAAATGGATGGCAAATGACAATGGGTTTGAAATTCGCTATGTATATAAACAAAATGGAGGAATGCACACAGGTCATAACAAGGCATATGAGCTAATAGATACAGAATTAAACGTATGTATAGATTCAGACGACTTTATGCCAGATGATGCTGTAGAATTAATCGTAAATTTTTGGGAAGAAAACAAAGACAGCAGCTATTCGGGGATAATAGCGCTTGATGTATATAAAAATGGACAAGTAATAGGTAAAGAATTACCAAATAAAAAAAGTACAACACTTAGTGGTTATTACAAAAATGGCGGCCAAGGTGATAAGAAACTTATTTATAGAACAGAAATTATAAATAAATATCCGCCATATCCAGAGTTTGAGGGAGAAAAATTTGTTCCTTTGGACTATAAATATTTGTTAGCAGATCAGGATTATGAGTTGTTGATAATGAATAAACCTGTTTGTGTTGTTGAGTATATGGAAGACGGTTCTAGCAAAAATATGCTTAGACAGTATTATAAAAATCCAAGGGGATTTGCCTTTATGAGAAAAATCTCTATGAAATATGATACTGGTTTTTTAAAGAATTTTAAAACTTGTATTCATTATGTTTCGAGTAGCTTTATAAGTAAGAATAGAAAATTTGTTAAAGAAAGTCCACGAAAAGGAATGACAGTTTTAGCTACGCCTTTTGGATTTGCACTTTATTTATTGGTTTTATATAACAATAGGGAAGGAAAGTAGAGTATGACAGTATATTGGTTTATGATGGCTTGGGTTATATTGTTTGGGATATTGGCTCAGGTTAGTGCAAGGAGAGTTTGCGTTGGGGAGTATTTAGGTGAAGATATTTATGAACCGAGAGTTCATTTATTTGTGGCGGTTGTTACTTTTGCTGTGATTATATTTTTTGCTGGAGCTAGAACACATGTAGCCGATACTACTACTTATATAAATATATTTAATGAGTATCCACTATTTCAAAATGCACATGATATTATATTTGATAGTAGTGCAAGGGAACCTGGATTTAGATTATTTTCAATATTAATTAAGACATATATATCGGATAATTATACAGTGTGGCTTTCTATTATTGCATTGATAAGTGGTATATGTGTAATGTTTCCACTTTATAAATATTCATGCAATTTTGGGGTTAGTGCATTTTTATTTATGGCATCTTGTCAATTTACTTGGATGTTTAATGGAATGAGACAATTTTTGGTTGCAGCTATTATTTTTTCTTGTACAGGTCTTATTTTAAAAAATAAAACTTTATTATATATTATTATAGTT
>SKET01002715.1_pt1 | contig 10453 bp, 10 predicted proteins | sample 4841461 | NCBI WGS metagenome assembly SKET01 (sample SAMN11008802, study PRJNA524170) | human gut metagenome | biome: Human fecal sample; material: Feces; isolation source: fecal sample from pouch patient p5 | host: Homo sapiens | place: Israel: Tel-Aviv | collected 2014-02-13
TTAGATTGCTTTACCCATTTGTCAAATGCTGAAGCCGTTAGTTCATATTCTCGAATGATTTCTACACGTGGCTTTCCAGCTAAGTAAAGATTAACGATTTGTTGCTTGAATTCTTGTGAAAAAGTTCTTCGTGTTCTCTTAGACATAAAAATTCCTCCTGGTATGTTTTCTTCTAGTCTACACACCTTAATTTTTCTGTCCAGTTAATTGTAGCCTATCCAGAACAATGGATAAAAAAATCAGATGAAAATCGTAGTGTACAGCTATTGATAGATTGTCCCGACTGGTTAAAGAAAATTTAATTGCAGAAAAAGACTCAAATTTTCAACTGGAAAATTCGAGTCTTATTTTTTGGTTTATTTGGATAATTTATGGAAATAAGCAATAAAAAAATGTGCAAAATAGCATCAAAAGTGACATAATGGGTAAAAAAGAAAGTGTACAGAAATGGACCATTTTCTGTACATAATTTTAAAATACTTGATAATCCCAAGTATAGAAATAAAAAAGGTAAAAAAAATTCAAGTTTCTTACCTTTTTGTTTTTAGTAGCTAGAACTCTTTATAAAAAGACACAGTGCTTCCCTTATCACAAGAAACGAATTCAAACTTCTCAAAAAAATGCCTTACTTTAGTAGCATCTTCAGTCAAAAGTATTTTTTGTCTCACATTTTTGTAATCGCATAGTTGTAATATAAAAAGAAATAGTCAAAAGCATATAAGTTTTTGACTATCTTTAGTAGGAATAACTTTTTAATTATGGCGTGGTATACTTTCTGTAAATTTATAAAATTGACTCTTGTCTGAAAAATCTCCTCTATATAATCCATTTAATCCAGCTTTTTTGCCAAATTCTCCTAACTGGATAATTAAGTTTTCTTCCTTTGAAGAGTAATGTAGTCTTCCTTTCAAGGATATACTGCGGATATATTGAACTAAGCGATTAATTAATGCTTCGGGATTTTTTACAGTGTCTATTTTTTTGTAGACTTGCAAAAGCACATCTTCAATGTCTAATAGCTCATTCGATTGTTCTTTTCGCTCACATAAACAATTATATAATGCATGTATAGTTGTTCTTTCATTAGTTAACTTTGACTCGTTCATACTTCATCATCTCCAATTTTTTCTATTTTACGAAAATCAAATATTCTTTTTCTTAAATACTACATAGCCCAACACTAAGAAAATAACAATATAAACAACATTTCCCATGAGTAATTGATTAGTGGACAAATGCGTTAATGGTTCCATGATTTTTTCATTCCCCAATTGATTTTGCAAATTTAACATACTAATTGGATTCCATTTTACCCACTCCCATTTAGCTATGACAGCTGTTAAAATACCGGATACTATAGAAGAAGCAAAATAGAAGACTATTCCAGCAGAAATAGCGGCTCCAGAGCTATTAATAAAACAAGATAACATTAAAACTAAGCTAAGAATCAGCCATAAGCCAATATAACTTCCCAGTGTATTTAACATTAAAGCTTTTAATAAAGTTTGTCCGTTTTCTAATGTTTGTGTAAAACGGATAGAAGGAAACAAAGCTATTTTTACTATCATAGAAGTAACTGTTGCTAATACATATAGAAATAGGGAATAAATAGCTAATGTTAACCATTTGCTAACCAAAATCTCTCCACGATAATATTTTCGATAGAGTAAATTTTTCAGTGTTTCGTATTGAGATTCCATAGAAATAATTGCACTACTTGCAGCAATCATGATAAAAACAATCCAAGAAGTGCCACTAAAATTACTGGTGAACATGATATCTGGAGCAATCACATCGGAATATTTTTTTGTAAGTATTCCAGCAACAATAATAAGCAATACTAACAATAGTGGAGCAATAAACGTAGATTTTTTTTTAGTTAACTTAAAAAGTTCTTGTTTCACAAGTAAAATCATTCTTGAACACCAGCTTTCTTTTCGTCTAATATTTCAAGTAAACAACTTTCCAAATCGTTATCAAGGTGTTGAATATCGTTTACTTGTATACCGTTAGTCGATAGAAGTTGGATAATGTCACTTAATTGATCCTCCGTCTCTTTAACTACTTTGAGTTCAGTTGGACTCTCAATAACAAACTTTTCTTTTATTAGAAGTTCTCTAGCTAACTCATTCTGTGACGTTTTTAAAAGGAAGTAATGTTTCGCTGACTGACTCAATTCATCTATAGAACATTGACGAGTAATTTCACCATTATTAATAATAATAAACTGGTCAGAGATTTTTTCTAGTTCACTAAGAATGTGGCTTGAAATTAGAAACGTTGTACCAGTTTTAGCTAATGATAATATAATTTCCCGGACATCACGAGTTGCTTGAGGATCCAATCCATTCATTGGTTCATCCAATACAACGAGTTCTGGACTATTTAGTAAAGCTAAAGCAATTCCTAACTTTTGCTTCATTCCCAAAGAGTAAGACTTTGCTTTTTTTTGAATATATTCCGTCATTTTAAGCATAGCTACGAGGTTGTCAATAGTCGCTTTATCTTTCGTTTCAGAAAATAATTTCAGATGGTCATACCCTGTAAGAAAAGGATAGATTCCAGGATATTCGATTAAGGCGCCTACTTCTTTTAGCCCTTTGTGGCTAGTCGGTGAAATCGGTAGCCCGTTTATTTGAATTGTTCCTTCCTGATAGTGAATTAGACCTAACAAAGCTTTCATTATCGTCGTTTTCCCTGCGCCATTAGGACCTACTAACCCAACAATTTGCCCCTGCTGCAAGGTGAAGTTAATATTCTTTAGTGCTTGCTTTTTACCAAAGTTTTTTGACAAATGTTGAATAGACAAAATTTCTGTCACTTGACCCACTCCCTTCATGTTCTTTACTTTTATATTCTACACTTTTGTTAGTACATTGTCGTTAGGTCTTAAGTATGAGTAAATAAGTTAACTACCATTAATAGACATTGAAACGGATTTTTCAATCTTCTTTTTTGTTCATTTATATTGTCTCAAAAACCCTCTTTTTTTGGACACCAAGTGTATAGTACATGTTAACTTTTCCTTTTAAAAAAACTAATAGTCTAGTAAACTTATTGTATTACGAGAGAGGTGAGGAAATGGAATTAGTAATTGATAATATTACAAAAAAATTTGGAGAGAAACTTATTTTTGATAGAGCTAGTTTTCAATTTGAAAAGGGAAAAATTTATGGACTTTTAGGACGGAACGGTGCCGGTAAGACTACTCTGTTTAACTGTATTTCACAGAATGTTTCACTAGATGACGGTCGAATTTATTTAAACGATAAAGACGAACAGATTCAAAACTATGATAATACTGACATTGGGTTTGTTTACACTACACCTCACTTACCAGCATTTATGACAGCGTATGAATTTGTCCGCTTTTTTGTAGATATCAATCGTGAGAAGATTAAGGATATTCAACGTACAGAGGATTATTTACTATCGGTTGGAATCGACAAAGAGGATCATCATCGATTGCTTAAAGATTTTTCCCATGGTATGCAAAATAAGGTTCAAATGTTGGTTTTCTTAATGGTTCAACCACCAGTATTATTATTGGATGAACCTTTAACATCGTTTGATGTGGTGGCGGCTCACGAAATGAAAGAAATGATTATTCACATGAAATCTGCGTCAGTAATTATTTTTTCAACGCATATTCTGCAGTTAGCACAGGATTTATGTGACGAAGTTGTGCTACTGCATCATGGCAAGTTACGAGGGATTCCTGCTAATCGTATTCATGACCAAGACTTTGAAAGGGAAGTAGTGCAGTTACTGTTGGACAAGGAGGAGCTAGTTGATGAAAGTATTAGCTAGTTTTTTTAAAGAAGATTGGCATTATTTTAAGTATAACTTGAGTAAAACACTTAACGGAATTTTCTACTTTTTATGTCGGGTTCCCGGAGTTAAAAAAGTAATCAACGAGCGAATATACGCGGCTTACGAGTTGAAAAGCCTATTGAGTATTCTCTTAACGATTTTGAGTATCTTATATTCCTTCTTAATAAAAATCTTTGTTTTTGTAATAGTTATTCTCACCCAAGTCTCTTTAATAACATTTTTCAAAGGAGACAAGTTTTCTGATGTTTTTTCTAAAATTGATCAACCAATGATGCAACAAGGGGCGTTCCTGTGGCTTTTGTTAGTAGTTGTTATTTGGGGATTTTATAACCACTTTTCAGTGATTACTACGCAAAAATTGATTGATTTTTATACAGCGTTCTCTTTATCACGCAATCAGTTTATCTTAGGACAAAAGTTTGTTGGAATTATAAAAAATGCTATTTTTTATTTTTTTGCAGGTTTATTTTATGGCTACGTAGCTAACAATATGACGCTGGTATTATTTATACCTCTTTCATATTTAGCAGGAAACTTTTTACTATTTAACTTCTGCCAGCGAATTTATATGTTCAATTACAGTACAGTAAGACGACGGTGGCTTGGAGCAATTGCTACAGGTTTTTTTTTAGTTATTATAGGTAGCTTGTATTATCTTGATTTAGTGGCTCCATTAACACGTATTTTTACTAATTGGATGTTACTACCAGTTTGGGTAATTTTAATTTTGGTTGGCTACAAAAGTGCGTGGAATTATCCTAAACAAAATGAATTTATAAGGAAAACTATCGTACAATCATTGTCATTTTATGAAGCTATTAAAAGTACGAAACAAGAAAATGACCAATATATAGGCCAAGGGTTGAAAATGCAAAAGCAACTACAAGTTACCAAAGATAACCAGATAGATAGGTTAGAGGGAAACGAGTATTTGAACGCATTGTTATTTAGTCGTTATCGTCAAGTGTTCAATAAAAAAATCCGTGCGCTACTCGTTGGATTTTCCATAGTTGTAGTAGGCTTAACTAGTCTGAGAATTGCGGGTGTCAGTAACTATATTAATGAAGTTGATACGTTACAGCTTTTACCACTATTATTCCTTTTAATGTATTTTCTCTCTTTTGGTAAACAAATTGTACAAATGTTGTTTGTCAATTGCGATTCTTCAATGTTGTATTATTCATTTTATCGCGAAAGATCCACCATTTTGAAAGGGTTCACTTATAGGTTAAGACAAATCTTTAAATATAATAGTTTAATTATTTTGGAAATTTTCCTATTATTTGTATTGTTACAGGTACTGAATAATTTCTACTTAAGTTGGCAATTTTTTGGAACATTACTGTTATTATTACTTGCACTAGGACTTCTATTTTCCTTTCATGAGCTATTTATTTATTATTTGCTTCAGCCTTTTACTGTTGATATGTCAGTTAAAAGTCCACTATATAAGGTAATCACTTGGGTATTCTACTATTTTGCTTATATGAATACACAGGTCAGAGCAACCGGTTTTTTATATGTAATTTTTATTTCGATTATTAGTATTTTATATGTAGCAATTGGATTAGTAGTAATTTATAAAATGGCTCCGAAAACTTTCAAAATTAAGGAATAGCTAGTTAATTTTTTTTAAGCCAGTTTTGAGATTACTTTTATTGAAATAAGTAATAATAAGTGATTGATTATCACTTATGCAGTAAGTTACTTTTAACAGTTAGAACTACATTGGGGTAGGTAACTGATAAATGGCACTATCTGAAACACAGATAGTGCCATTTATCTCTATAAAAATACTGCCATTTAAATCCAAAAGTCACAACTAGGTTGAATCAGAAATGGGTAGCTGATATCACATACATCCATACGTTAGACGATGGATGGTGCTATCTCTCAACCATCATGGACCTTCATTCAAGAAAAAATATTGGTTATCACTTTGATCGTAATATGACGACTGTTATTGTATAAAAAGCCCTTGAGGACGCTGTTTCAAATAGAAATGTTGAAAATGGGCTGATTTTGCATACCGATTTAGGGTCGCAGTATACAAGTAATGAATACGAAGAACGGCTGAAAGAATTAACTATCACCATTCCTACAGCCGTAAAGGCTGTCCCTACGATAACGAAGGAATCGAATCATTCCATGCATTATTGAAGAAAGAACATGTGTCCTAGCGACCAATATATCAAACTTTTGAAGAAGCAAGGCGCAAATTTTCAGTTACGTTCAAGGATTTTATAACAACCACAGAATTCACAGTGCTTTAGCATATCTGTCTACGGTTGAATTTTAGAAAAAGATACTGGCTGCTTAACATAAAAAATCTCTCGTAAAAAGTGTCTCAGCTATTGACTCTAATCCAAAAAGCATTATTACATTCCAGGAGGAATGGTTCTACAAACGGATTTATGCAACCAGTATACAATAATCGAATCTTCCTATGCATCATTGAAAAAAGAAGAGGTCTATACGACTACTTACTCAGATTTTGAAGAAGCCAAACGAGCGCTATTTAGCTACATTAGTTCGATTAGTTATCTAACTCCACAGGAGTTTGAAGACCTGACAAGAGAGGAAATAGCATAACCATCTCTATTAAAATTTGTCCAAGATATTGACCCAAATACATATTATCTGCAATATTTACTTAATAACTGTAATTGAGATTGGAGAATTTTTAACCATATAAGTAGCATGCGAACCAAAATATCCTTTAATTCCATGCGTTGATTGCGATCCAATGATTAAGATATCTGCAGATGTTGCTGGCAAAATCGTCTTAGTAATTTCCTTGGCCGGATCACCTTCTCCACTGTACAGCTGAATGTTTTTTACACCGCTATTTTCTGCATATTGTTTGTACTTTTCCAAATTAAGTAACAATTGACTTTGTTTCTGGCTCAAGTACTCAGGGTCTAACGCTTCATAAACATTCAACTCTTCAATTTCTAAAATTGAGGCAATCAGTAATGCGGCTCCAGTTTTACTCGCTTGCTTTACAGCATATTGAAAGGCTTTTTGAGCTCCTTCTGATTCATCTACCCCAACTAAAATATTTTTAAATTCATCAAATCCTTCCATAGTGCATCTTACCTTTCATTAATTAATTGATTATATTTTTTATTTCCTTTATACAGTTCAATAATTGTCCACGCTAACAGTAGTAATACTGCGCCGATAATGACATAGGCAATAGAATCAGCTAGTACAAGTTGGCTTGATGTCACCTTTTCACCAAAAAAACCTTCAATTTGGCCGGGCAATCCAATCAAATTTAAATATGTCAATCCAATTACTGAACCCCATCCTAGTATCCGAATAACTATCGAATTTTTAAACCGGCTTCCCATTTCCACCTCACTATTGGTCATCATTAATAATGGTACCATCGAAAATGGTAACGCAAAAGCTAAGAAGACTTGTGAATTATTCATTAGTGTATTTAACGCTGTGTGCTCCCGAATCGTTCCTTGCCTGCTTGTAATAATTACACAGATTAACACTGGGATAACTGAAATCAAACGCGTAATTAAACGTCTTAGCCAAATTGGCATTCTCATATGAATGAATCCCTCCATAATTACTTGTCCAGTTAAAGTTCCGGTAATCGTTGAATTTTGTCCAGAAGCTAGTAACGCGACTGCGAATAATGTAGAAAGAAGACCTGATTTTGCAACGGTGATTAAAATTCCGTTACTCAATGTATCCGAATTTGATAAAGCCTCATACAACCCAAAGAATGATGGATCTTTCACTGCCCCTGTTTTAAAAACAGCAACTCCCATTATGAGCAATAAGGAGTTAACAAAAAAAGCGAGAGTCAATTGAATGTTAGAATCCCATGTTGAAAATCGTACAGCATTGGCGATTTCATCTTCATCCGTACGATTTATCTTTCGAGTCTGAGACACAGCCGAATGTAGATATAAATTATGAGGCATAACGGTTGCACCAATAATTCCTAATGCACCAGTTAAAGGCGTTTGACCACCAATTGAATGTGTAGAGGAGAACGTTTCACCAGTCGGAACCAATCCTTTAAGTACATCCCCCCAATTAGGATCAGACAACGCTACTTGATAAACAAACACAAAAAGAATTACAAAAATCAAACAGACAACTATTGCTTCAATTTTTCTAAAACCAACTTTCGTTAACAACAATAATAATAAAACATCAAATACCGTAATAAAGACTGCGACGACAAGCGGAATATTAAAAAGTAAATAAAGAGCAATTGATGCGCCAATTACTTCCGCAATATCTGTTGCCATAATCGCTAATTCCGTTAAAATCCATAAAATGATTCCTAGTTTTTTACTCGTTCTCGCTCGAATTGCTTGAGCTAAATCCATTTGACTAACAATTCCCAATTTAGCAGCCATATATTGTAATAGCATTGCAATTAAACTAGACATTAAAATGACCGACATTAATAAATACTGGAAGTTTTGCCCACCCGTAATCGAAGTAGACCAGTTGCCTGGATCCATATATCCCACAGCAACTAATGCTCCCGGTCCAGAATAGGCGAACAGGGTTTTCCAAAAGCCTTTGCCTTTGGGTACCTCGACAGTTCCGTTAATTTCCTCTAAAGAGGGACCATTCGCATGCTGAATTAATCGAGGTTTGTGCTCTTTACCAGACTGACTTGTTGTATCTTTCAAAATATTTCCACCTTCCTTTAAGAATATCATAAGTATACACCTCTTTTTTATAAAATTAAAGCAAAATATTAGGCAAACCTAAAAAAAAATAAACATCGCCTAATTTAATATTATTTGCCTTCATTTCATTTGTATCGGAATGAATCAATTGTACACTGGACCAATGTCAAATATTTAGACACAAAATGAGCTATATTTTCTTAAAATAATTTTCTTCTTTCTGATTTGGAGTTAAACCCTTGTTGGCGGAATGAGGATTATAATTGTTATAAAATTGTTCGATGTATTCAAAGCAAGAGAGTTGAACTTCTTGAATGGAGTGATAAGTTCTGCGATTAATTTCTCGTTGTTTAAGATACTTGAAAAAGACCTCAGTGACGGCATTATCATAAGGATATCCAGGCTTGGAGTAAGAAGCAAGCAATTGATGCTCATCTAATAACTTTCTAAAGGAAGCTGATTTAAATTGGCTTCCTTGATCCGAATGAAAGATAATTGGTTCCTTAGGCTTCCTCTTATTTATAGCTATTTCTAAGGTGTCGCAGGCGAGTTTGGCATCAATTCGATCACTTACTTTCCACGCAATACATTTCCTTGAGTAGAGGTCAAGGATAGCACAGAGATAAACATGTCGCTTAGGTCCTATAGAGATATAAGTGAAATCTGTTGTCCAAACTTGATTCGGGGAGTTCGGGTTAAATTCTTGTTTAAGCAGATTATCAAAAGAAAATACAGGAGATTTATTTGATTTAAAACGAGGTTTGAAGGTTGACATTTTAGGGAGTGTCATAGACTTGAGAAGCCTTAAGATACGGCCTTCAGAAATATTAACGCCATAATCACGCAGAAGAATGATTTTAAAAGCTCTCGTCCCAATTCTTTTCTTAGCTTTCATATAAATCTCAAGGAGTAATTTTCTCAAGCGTTGATTTTCTACTTCACGCTTCGAAGGATTCTTGTTTATGAAGTTATAGTAGGTGGAACGATTGACATGTAAAACACGACAGAGCATAACTGTCGTGTGTTCAAATCGGAGTCTATAAATGGCTCTCAATCTTACAAGGCTATATTTTAATGAAAATTCCTTATCAGTTTGATCCCAAACCTCATCTCCGTCATACATATAAATCCACGGATTCATATATCCAATCATTAATAATTCACCTTTTCTTAAAACACGGTAGGCTTCTGAATACATATTATCTAAATTTTCAATATAGACATTTGAGACAGGGCAAAAAATAATATCAAAGCTATCATATTCAAATGGGAATGGTTTGGTCATATCAGCCTGTACAGTTTTAATATACAAATTTTCTCGTTTTGCCACTTCTACGTCTTTAGATAGCTGAGATTCTGAAAAATCCATGATGGTAGTTTCATAACCGTACATTGTAAACATAGGTCCTTGCTGTCCACCACCACAAGCTAAACCTCAACCCCAAAATTGTAGAACTCTCAAAATCTTTTTCTAATTTTGGAATTGACCCCAAAATTGTAGAACTCTCAAAATCTTTTTCTAATTTTGGAATTGACCCCAAAATTGTAGAACTCTCAAAATCCTTATCTAATTTTGGAGTCAACTCTAAAATGCTAGAACTCTCAAAATCATTTCCTAATTTGGACGTTAATCCAAGATTATTAGATTTCTCAAAATCACTTCCTAATTTGAACGTTGATCCAACGCTATTAGATTCCTCAAAATCTTTAGCAAATAATAAGACTTCTAATAAATCGGTGGAAAAAGATGATAGCGATTAAACACTTAATAGATAATTACTTCAAAGATAGAGTTTAACTCCAATTCCCTTGTCGCAGGGGGCGAGAAAACAAAAAAACGCCGAAGTTTTCAACTTAGACGATTTTTTTGTTTGCATTATGATATAATAATTTTTGGCGCACCTTCTTGGAGCATTACTGCTTTAGGAAGGAGGTGAATTATATGC
>SKET01002724.1_pt1 | contig 10427 bp, 8 predicted proteins | sample 4841461 | NCBI WGS metagenome assembly SKET01 (sample SAMN11008802, study PRJNA524170) | human gut metagenome | biome: Human fecal sample; material: Feces; isolation source: fecal sample from pouch patient p5 | host: Homo sapiens | place: Israel: Tel-Aviv | collected 2014-02-13
AGAGTTTAGCGAAGAACAAACCCATGAATTAACAGATATCCCAACGCCAAAGGAAATTGTAGACGAGTTAGACCAATACGTGATCGGCCAAAATGAAGCTAAGCGGACCCTATCAGTTGCGGTTTATAACCACTACAAGCGGGTTAAGGCCATGGCTGATAATGATGAAGAGACCGAAGATGGTCCTGAATTACAAAAGAGTAATATTAGCTTAGTGGGACCAACTGGTTCTGGTAAGACTTTCTTAGCTCAGAGTTTAGCGCGAATTTTGGATGTGCCATTTGCTATTGCGGATGCCACGACGTTAACCGAAGCCGGCTATGTTGGTGAAGACGTTGAAAATATTTTGCTGAAATTACTGCAAAATGCGGATTACGACGTTGAACGCGCCGAAAAGGGGATCATCTACATCGACGAAATCGATAAGATCGCCAAGAAGAGCGAAAACGTTTCGATCACCCGGGACGTCTCCGGGGAAGGGGTTCAACAGGCCCTCTTAAAGATCCTGGAAGGCACGATCGCTAACGTTCCGCCGCAGGGGGGCCGTAAGCACCCGCAACAAGAGTTCATTCAGGTGGACACCAAGAACATCCTCTTCATTGTCGGGGGAGCCTTTGACGGGATTGAAACGATCGTCAAGGAACGCTTAGGGGATAAGACGATCGGGTTTGGGACCGACTCCAAGGAAATTAACGACGTGACTGAAAAGAATATCTTACAACACGTCATTCCAGAAGACCTACTGAAGTTTGGGCTGATCCCTGAATTTATCGGGCGCCTCCCAGTCATGACCGCCTTAGAAAAGCTTGATGAAGCCGACTTAGTGCGGATCCTGACGGAACCAAAAAACGCCCTGGTTAAGCAGTATCAAGAACTAATCCGCTTAGACGGGGCGGAACTACACTTTACCGCCGGGGCCTTGCAAGCAATGGCTAAGATGGCAATTGACCGGAACACGGGTGCCCGGGGGCTGCGTTCGATCATTGAAGACGTGATGCGCAACATCATGTTTGACTTACCAAGCCGCCAGGACGTGGCCAAGGTGGTCATCAATAAAGAATGCGTCACCAAGCACACCGCCCCAGGATACGTGTTGCAAAGCGACCAAGTATCCTAGGCGAGGAAGACGAATGCAAGTACATGATGTTGAATTAACGATCTCGGCGGTCGAAGAAAACCAGTACCCAGCCACGGCCCTGCCGGAGTTAGCCCTGGTCGGCCGCTCCAACGTTGGGAAGTCTTCGTTGACCAACGTGTTGATTAACCGGAAAAACTACGCCCACACCTCGAGCCAACCGGGGAAGACCCAGACCCTGAACTTCTATGAGGTTGAACACAAGCTTTACTTTGTCGACGTGCCCGGTTACGGCTACGCCAAGGTCTCCAAGAAGCAGCGGGAAAAGTTTGGTAAGATGATCGAAAACTACCTGACCACCCGCGAACAACTGCGCGGAGTCGTCCAATTAGTTGACGGGCGCCACGCCCCGACGGAAGACGACCGGATGATGTTTCAGTGGTTAGCCTACTACCACATCCCGACCCTTGTGGTGGCCACCAAGGTTGACAAGGTCAAGCCCAACGCCCATAACCGGATCGTCAAGGTCGTCAAAGAGGGCCTGGGCGCCGCAAAGGATCAGGACTTAATCCTCTTTTCGGCGACGACTAAAAAGGGCGTCGAGGCGGTTTGGCAGTGGATTGAAGAACGGACGGGAGTAAGTGACTAATGGAGTTTAATGACTATCAAAAAGCGGCCAAAAGAACCCGCTACGGCAACGAACAGGTACTGACTAACTGTGCCCTGGGCCTAGCGGGCGAGGCCGGTCAGGTGGTTGACCTGGTCAAAAATTACACCTTTAAGGGCCACCCCTTGGATAAGGACCAGTTGACCCACGAGTTAGGTGATGTCTTATGGTACCTGTCCCAAATTGCCGAATGGGCCGATATTCCCTTCGATCAGGTGGCCAAGGACAATATTGAAACCTTGAACCGCCGTTACCCAAACGGCTTTAATAAACAGGCCTAGGGTGGGAAGCCCTACTTTGTGTACGGTACCTTAAAAATGATGAAAGGGGCTGGGAGATGCGTTCTCCCAGCCCCTTTTTCGATTGAGGCCGGGAAAAAACTCCGTTTTCCCCGGCCTCTTGCTGTATTCCCGAATGTTAGACAGAAAACGTGGTCAATAACCGCAGGCCTAGTGTCTAAGCAGGCCGAAGAACGGTGCGTGCCGCACCAACAGTTCGTCCTAGCTTAGTCATACGGCCTGCCGAGAAGGTTATCTCCCACCCACTTTTACTTGGCGGAATCTTCTTTTCTAGCGGCGTCTTCTTTGGCGTCCTTTGGTTGGTCGTCCGGTTTTTTAACCGGCTTGAGCGGGTCGCTAGCGAACTTATTGAATAAGTCGTCTAGCTTATCGCTGCGGCGAGTGACAAGTCCCATTAGGCATCCTCCTTTGTGGTGCTAAATTAGGGCTATTTTAGCACAGATGCCAGATGAAAAAAAGCAAAGCGGCGCCGCTCTATTTTGCATAAATCGGGAAAAATAGGGATTTATATGCGATTTACTTGCATAATAATTCGTTAGTTAGTATAATAGGTTCATTATCAACAGAGACGAGGGAGCAACGATGGAAGATAAAACAATGATTGAAATTAAGGACCTCAAGAAGTCCTTCGGTAAAAACATCATCTTAGACGGGGTCAACGAAGAGGTCAAAAAGGGTCAGGTGATCTGCGTGATTGGGCCGTCCGGGGCCGGGAAAAGTACCTTCTTGCGGTGTTTGAACCTGCTAGAAGAACCGAGTGCGGGCGCCGTGTTATTTGAGGGGCAAAACCTGGTTGAGATGGGGGCTAAGGAAGTTCAAACCGTCCGCGAAAAGATGGGAATGGTTTTCCAAGGCTTCAACCTCTTTCCTAACATGACCGTGTTAGACAACGTCACCCTCGCCCCAATTAAGGTTAAGGGGATGGACAAGGAACAAGCACAAAAGCTGGGACACCAACTGTTAAGCGAAGTGGGCATGGACGATAAGGCTGATGCCTACCCACTGTCCTTATCCGGGGGGCAAAAGCAGCGGGTGGCCATCGCCCGGGCGCTGGCGATGAACCCGGAAGTGATGCTCTTCGATGAACCAACCAGCGCCCTGGACCCGGAAATGGTGGGGGAAGTGCTCAAGGTAATGCAAGAGCTAGCTAACAACGGGATGACGATGGTCGTGGTGACCCACGAAATGGGCTTCGCCAAGAACGTGGCCGATGAAATCTGGTTCATGGCCGACGGGAACATCCAAGAGGTGGCCAGCCCCCAAGAATTCTTTACCAACCCCAAGACTGAGCGGGCCCAGGACTTCTTGGAAAAGATATTGAATGCGTAATTAAGGGAAGTGGGAAATGACCTTCTCGACAGACCGTTTGACTAAGCTAGGGCGAAGGTTGGTGCCTTGGCACCGTTCTTCGCCCGTACTTAGGCATTAGGTCTGTGGTCATTTTCCACGTTATTAAGGAAGTGCGACCCAACCATTAGGCAGGCCGTGGGTAAATTGCACGTTGCTTTAAATTAACATCCGGTCGCTTCGCAAAGTACTTGCGAAGGACCGGATTTTTATTTACAGGGAGCGGTAGCATGGCCTTTTCTTTGCCCCCGCCCCCAAAAAGCCGTAAAATAGATTTATCAAACACCTGTTCAAAAGGGGGAACGAGATTGGCAAGTGAGTACTTAGAACACAAGCTGGCCCTCTTGCCGGACCAGCCGGGCTGCTACTTAATGAAAAACGCTAACGCCCAGATCATTTACGTCGGCAAGGCCAAAAACTTAAAGAACCGGGTACGGTCCTACTTCAAGTCTAGCCACACGGGGAAGGTGGCGGCGATGGTCGAAGAAGTGGCCGACTTCGAAACGATCGTCACCTCCTCCAATAAGGAATCCTTTTTGCTGGAGATCACCCTGATTCAAAAACACCAACCCTACTACAACATTAAGCTTAAGCGGGGGACGGGGTATCCCTACATCAAAATCACCAACGAGCGCGACCCGATCATTAAGATCACCGGCCAAGTCAAAAAAGACGGCGCCTACTACTTTGGCCCCTACCCCAACGTCTACGCGGCCGAAGAAACGGTTCACTTCATTCAAAAGGTCTTTCCCCTGCGCCGGTGCCATGGCTACCAAGGGCGGCCGTGCCTGTATTACCACCTCGGCCAGTGCCTGGGGTGTTGCTTTAAGGAAGTGCCGAAAGAAGAATACGCCGTTCAAACTAAGCGGATTAAGTCCTTTTTAAACGGCAATACCGCCCAGGTGAAAAAGCAGTTAACCGCCCGGATGGAGCGGGCCGCCGGGCAACTCGAATTTGAGCGGGCGGCCGAGATTCGCGACCAGCTCCACTACATCGAGGTAACGGTCGAAAAACAAAAGATCATTTCAAACGATAAGACCCCCCGCGACCTCTTTAACTTTTACTTGGACAAGGGCTGGCTAAGTATCCAGGTCTTCTTCATTCGCCAGGCCCGGTTAATGAAGCGCGAAAAACGGCTCTTCCCGGTGGTCGATACGGCCGAAGAGGAAATGACCTCCTTTATCCTCCAGTTCTACAACCGGCGCAACAAGTTGTTGCCAAAGGAAATCCTCTTGCCGGAGGGATTACCGAACCGAGAAATCGAGGAGATCTTAGGGGTGCCGGTGCGGACCCCCCAGCGCGGGGAGAAACGCGACCTGCTGGACATGGCTAAGGAAAACGCCATCCTGTCTTTAAACGAAAAGTTCCGCCTGCTGGAAATGGACCGCCAGAAAACGACCGGGGCGATGAAAGAGATCACCGACGAACTGGGCCTGCCAACCGGCCACGTGATCGAAGCCTTCGACCACTCCCACATTCAGGGTGCCGATCCGGTCTCGGCGATGGTGGTCTTTGTCAACGGCGAACCGGCTAAAAAGCTGTACCGCAAGTACAAGCTAACCACCGTCGTTGACCACGCCGACGAAGCCGCTTCGACGCGCGAAGTGATCTTTCGGCGCTACTCCCGGCTCCTAAAGGAAGAAAAGCCGATGCCGAACATGATCATGATGGACGGGGGACCGATTCAAATGGAGGCGGCCAAGGACGTCTTGGAAAACCAACTCGGCTTAAACATTCCGGTGATCGGGATGGTCAAAAATGATAAGCACCAGACCGCTGACCTCTTGTACGGCGACGATGCCCACCACGTCAATTTGGACCCGCGTAGCCAGGGCTTTTACCTGGTGCAACGGATTCAAGACGAGGTGCACCGCTTCGCCATTACCTACCACCGCAAGGTTCACACCAAGCACTCCCTGTCGTCGCGGCTCGATGAGATTCACGGGGTCGGTCCCCGGACCCGGAACAAGCTCTTGAAGGCCTTTGGTTCGATTAATAAGATTGCCGTCGCCCCGGTCGAAGAAATCAGGGCGCTCGGGATTAACCAAACAACCGCCCAGTTAATCAAGGTCTCTTTGCAGGGGCAAGCCGAGGTCAAGAAGGGGTCCAGTCATGACTAGCTTTGACCTGACGGGGCTTTTCCCATATACTAGAGAATGATTGAATTAAGAACGGAGAAGATAGATGCCAACCTTTGTGGATCAAATTAAAATTGAAGTACACGCCGGACACGGCGGTAACGGAATGGTGGCCTTCCGCCGGGAAAAGTACGTTCCCAACGGTGGTCCGGCCGGCGGTGACGGCGGTCGGGGTGGCTCGATCATCTTAAAGGTCGATGAAGGCCTGCGAACCCTGATGGATTTTCGCTACCACCGGATTTTTAAGGCCAAGAACGGCCAAAACGGGATGAGTAAGCAAATGACCGGGGCGGCCGCCGATGACACGGTGATCGCCGTTCCCCAGGGGACCACGGTCCGCGATCTCGACACCGGTCAGATTGTCGGTGACCTGGTTGAACAAGGCCAAGAACTGGTTGTCGCCAAGGGGGGCCGCGGTGGCCGGGGCAACATTCACTTTGCCTCACCGAAGAACCCGGCCCCGGAAATCGCCGAAAACGGTGAACCGGGCGAAGACCACTACCTGGAGCTCGAACTGAAGATGCTGGCCGACGTCGGTTTAATCGGTTTCCCGTCGGTCGGCAAGTCGACCCTGCTTTCGGTGGTGACCGGCGCCAAGCCAAAGATCGCCGCTTACGAGTTTACCACCCTAGTGCCGAACCTCGGGATGGTAATGCTACCGGACGGGCGCGACTTCGCCATGGCCGACATGCCGGGATTAATTAACGGCGCCTCCAAGGGGGTTGGGCTGGGGCTCCAGTTCCTGCGCCACATCGAACGGACCCGGGTGCTCTTACACCTGGTGGACCTGGGGAATCAGGACGCCGAATTGGCGCTCGAGAAGTTCCACGATATTAACAAGGAACTGGCTTCTTACGACCCGGAACTCCTCAAGCGGCCGCAAATTGTGGTAGCCACCAAGATGGACCTACCGGAAGCTCAGGAGCACTTGGACGAGTTTAAGAAGCTACTGGAAGCGGACGACACCCTCCCGGAGACGCCGCAAGTCTTTGCGATTTCGGCGGTAACTCACGCCGGGGTTCAGGAACTGATGCAAACGACGGCCAGCCTGATTGAAGAAACGCCGGCCTTTGACGCCAACGCCCACGATGAACAAGAAGCCGTCACTTACAAGGCGCCGCAAGAAGCGGAACCAGACTTCACGATTAGCCGGGATGACGACGGGACTTGGGTCCTAAGCGGGGCCAAGTTGGAACGGCTCTTCGTGATGACGAACTTGGATCACGAAGACAGTCAGCTGCGCTTTGCTCGTCAACTGCGCCACATGGGGGTCGATGACGCCCTACGCGAGGCCGGCATTCAGGACGGCGATTTGGTACGGATCGAGGACTTTGTCTTTGAATTCGTCCAATAATTTGATGATTAGAAAGATGGTTTAGAATGCAGATTGAATTTTTAGGAACTGGGGCGGGGTCGCCAAGTAAGCAACGGAACGTTTCAAGCCTGGCCCTGCGCCTGTTAGAGGAACGCAACGCCATTTGGCTCTTTGACTGCGGGGAGGCGACCCAACACCAGATCCTGCACACCACCATTCGCCCCCGCAAGGTGGAAAAGGTTTTCATCACCCACCTGCACGGCGATCACATCTTTGGTTTGCCCGGCTTCTTGTCGTCGCGCTCCTTTCAGGGCGGTGACGAACCGCTAACCATTTACGGACCCAAGGGGATTAAAGACTTTGTGCAAACCGCCCTCAAGGTGTCGGAATCGCGCCTGTCTTACCCGCTCAAGTTCGTGGAGCTGACTGGCGATGGCGAGGTCTTTAAGGACCAAACCTTCACCGTGACCGCCCGGCGGCTGGACCACAAGATTGCCTGCTTTGGCTACCGTGTGGAAGAGGCGGCCCACCCTGGTGAACTGATGGTTGAAAAGGTACGCCAAGCTGGGATTCCGTCGGGGCCACTGTACGGCCAACTCAAGCGCGGTGAGGTGGTGACCCTGCCAGACGGCCGCACGGTCGATGGCCACGACTTCATCGGGGCGCCGCAACCGGGCCGGATCGTCGCTATTTTGGGCGATACCCGGGTGACCGATAACGCCGTTAAGTTAGCTAAGGGCGCCGACGTCCTAGTTCACGAGGCGACCTTTGCCAAAAACGAGCAACGCTTAGCCCACAACTACTACCACTCAACCAGCGCCCAGGCGGCCACGGTTGCCAAAAAGGCGGGTGCCCAGCGCTTATTGCTCAACCACATTTCGGCGCGTTACGTCGGCAGGTACGCTAATGAGCTGGCCTACCAAGTGCGGGACATTTTTGAGCAAACCTGGGTGGTGAATGATTTAGACGTCATCGAGATTCCTTTTAAGGAAAGGTAAGGAAGCGAGGGTGAAGGACCATGTTAATGATTAAGCGACTGAAGCAACTGCGTTTTTTGCGTAACAAGGTGGTTTTGATCACCGGGGGTTCGGAGGGGATCGGCAAGGCGCTGGCCCTAGAAGCCGCCCGGCGCGGGGCCGTCGTGGTGGTGGCCGCCCGCAACCAAGAAAAGCTTCAAGAGGTAGCGGATCGCTGCCTGATCTTAGCGGGGCGCCCGTCCTTTGCCTTTAAAATGGACGTGACCGATCCCGACCAGGTGGATGAGGTTCTTGACCAGATTCGCCACCAGGTCGGGGAAATTGACGTCTTGATCAACGCCGCCGGCCTCGGGATGATGGACGCCGTGGTTGACCAAAGCTACGCGACCATGCACAAGATGGTGACGGTCAACTTCTTGGCCGCCATGTACCTGAGCCGGTGCGTGGCCAAGCAGATGATGAATCAAGGGTACGGCGCCATTATTAACGTTGCTTCGTTGGGCGGCAAGATCCCGACCCCTAACTCGGCGGTTTACTCGGCCACCAAGGCGGGAGTGATCCAGTTCTCCAACATCTTGCGGATGGAAGTTGCCGACTACGGGGTCCAGGTCCTAACCGTTAACCCGGGACCAGTCGCCACCGACTTCTTCAAGAAGGCCGACCCGAGCGGGGAATACATGGCCCACCTACCGCAGTGGTTTGTGATCGAACCGGACGCCTTAGCCCGCCAGGTCTGGGACAACGTGGGTTACGAAACCCGCGAAATTAACGTACCGGGCTACACGACCGGGCTCGCCTGGGCTTACCAGATCATCCCGGGCCTCGGGGACTGGGCGATCAAGAAGTTCTTCAACTTCCAACAAAATAAGCATAACCTCTAAAGTAAATGACTCCAGCAGTTCGTAACCGGGTGCTGGGGTCTTAATACTGTTAAGACTTAGAAAGGAACGGGCATGATTGACAGCAAGTACGCCTGGCAAGGGCAAGCAAACGGCGATAAAGAAACGATCCAGGTGGTGGCCGATGCGACGGGGCTACCGGCGGAGTTAGCGGCCCTTTTAGTTAACCAGGGGATTAAAAGCGCTGACGCCGCCCAACGGTGGCTCAACCCACAAGCAGAAGACCTCCACACCCCCGACGCGTTGCACGACGTCGACCGGGCCGTTGAGCGGATCATGGCGGCGGTCGAAGCGGGCGAAAAGATCACGGTCTACGGCGATTACGACGCCGACGGGATTACCGCCACCACTTTGATGTACGAGGCACTGGAAACGCTGGGGGCGCAAGTTGATTATTACGTGCCCGATCGTTTCACCGATGGTTACGGGCCCAATCAAGCGGTCTACCAGCGGCTGATTGAGGGGGGCACCCAGCTAATCGTCACCGTTGACAACGGGGTGGCCGGGCTGGCGGCGATTGAGTATGCCAAGGAGCAGGGGGTTGACGTGGTCATTACCGACCACCACGCCCTGCCCGAACAACTCCCGCCGGCCGTGGCGATTGTCCACCCCCAGTACCCGGGTAGCGAGTATCCCTTTGCCGATCTGTCCGGGGTTGGGGTCGCCTTTGAAGTGGCCTGGGCCCTGCTGGGTGAGTTCCCGGTGGAAATGTTAGACCTGGTGGCGATCGGGGAGTTGGCCGACCTGGTTTCCCTGGCCGGCGAAAACCACGCCCTAGTGGCACTGGGGTTGCAGCAGCTCCGTCAGGGGAGCCGGCCGGGTTTGCACGCCCTGCTGAAGTTAGCCGGGATCAAGGAGGCGACCCTGACCGGGACTGACGTGGGCTTCCAACTAGCGCCGCGCTTAAACGCCCTCGGCCGGATTGAACTGGCCGGCCCGGGGGTGGTCCTCTTGTCCACCTTTGACGAAGAGGAGGCCGAACGGTTAGCTAAAGAAGTCGATCAAACCAACGAGGAGCGTAAGCAACTGGTGGAGCAGATCACTAAAGAAGCCCTCGCAATGGCGGCTAACCAACAGGCGCCCGCCCTGGTCTTGGTGGGCCACGGCTGGCACCAAGGGGTGTTAGGGATCGTGGCGGCCCACGTGGTTCAAGCAACCGGTAAGCCAACCATCGTCGCTTCCGCTAATGAGGGCGAGACGATCGCGAAGGGCTCCGGCCGCTCGGTGGAGGGCCTCAATTTGTTCGCCGCCCTGGATCAGCACCGCGACTTGATGACGGCTTTCGGGGGTCACGCAATGGCCTGTGGGATGTCCTTTGAATTAACTGCGGCAGCGCCCCTACAAGCGGCCTTAAACGAAGAGGTCACGGCGCAGGGCTTTAACCAGCAGCAAAAACCGCCGTTAAAAATTACCCTGACCCTGGCGCCAGACCAGCTCACCCAGGACCTGTACACGCAAATCCAGCGGTTGGCGCCCTTTGGCCCGGGCAACGAGGAGCCCCAAATCGAACTCGACGTCAAGGGACCGGTGGCGACCCAAGTGATGGGCAAGGACAAGTCCCACCTTAAACTAAAGGTCGGTCAACCGCCGTTAGACGTGGTCGCCTTTGGCAAGGCTAGCCTAGCACCGGCCCTGGCCGAGGCGGCAGAAGTCAAACTGGTCGGCACCCGCAGCGTAAACGAGTGGCGGGGCAAGACCAGCTGCCAGCTG
>SKET01002725.1_pt1 | contig 10426 bp, 7 predicted proteins | sample 4841461 | NCBI WGS metagenome assembly SKET01 (sample SAMN11008802, study PRJNA524170) | human gut metagenome | biome: Human fecal sample; material: Feces; isolation source: fecal sample from pouch patient p5 | host: Homo sapiens | place: Israel: Tel-Aviv | collected 2014-02-13
AAGAGAATGCGTAATATTTACGATGAGATGTGCCTGCGGGGTAAACCTAAAATGGTAGCCATTGGCGCGCTGATGCGGAAACTGGTGCACTGGTGTTATGGCGTCCTGAAGACCGGAACCGTTTTTAATGACGAAGGTCTGAAACAAGTACTGTCAACCTGACTATACCTGGCTGGCATTAAACTCAATGTAACGCTCACAGCAGTAAGTGAGCGCAGTCCGCTATGAGCGAAGAGCGGAAGTTGGCAGTTGATCTCGCAGCTAAATAGTCGCATTACTAACATTGCGGCGTGTTAATCAACGGGGAGCAGGTCACGGTCTCGCCTTTTCGCCTCACTGCGTGTTGATGCCGAGTAGGTTAATTAACTGCTCGACAATCTTGTCCTCATCGAGAACCAGATTCACACTAGCCACCTGTAATTGTTCCTTGCCTGCTAGAATCCTATAGCCTGCATTCAGAGGTTGCGTTCCCAGACCTGCATGATGTGGATAGAGAAGCATAACTTGTGGGCATTGATAAATCCGTGCATAGGCCATCATCTGGTAGACATCAGCCTGCGATATGCCATGCCTGGCATCTTCGGGATGACGACCAATACGCTTCCATTTAGTGTCTATCATCATAACAATCTGATGGTTCCGCTCGATAAGCAGATCTGGTCGGGTCTGGAAGCGTGGTTTGCCTTCTTTTACGTCCTCGATCAGACAGTATAACCTGCCTGCCTGTGCACGAACCGTCCATTCCGTACCGCGTACAGCACGCTTCGCCAGCGCCGCTATATATGCCTCGAACAGGTCGTTCATTGGGAAAAGCAGTGTAATCCCGTTCTGCGCTCGTTTATCGTGGTGTGTAGCTTGCCAGTCGCGTCGCAGGAGAAGACGTGCCAGATTGTAGAGGGCTTCCCAGCGATGATTGGTTCGGTCGATCCGTACCTGTGACCACGGCAGATGACTGAAAGGGACGTCGCTAACACCCGATAACAGGATGCGCAATTCATTCAGACGACAGAGCGTATCAGCAGCGCGGGCATAATGGTGAAGCAGAACTACACACGCCTTCATAATTCGAAGCAGGGCGGTATCAGCCGACAGTTCGTCGTAACGACAGGCGAGACGGTCGGGGCGGACGGCAAGCATAGTGAATTGTCGTTTGATATTGAGCCTTCCGCGCAATGAGGGCAAATCGTCTTCCTGTGCCAAATAGGTGCGCGGTAATCCCCGATGTACTTCAGATAAGAGTCGCTCGGCGAACAAGCGGATGAGTATCTCAAGTAAGCTTTCAGCTTGTCTCGCCATTGTTGCAGCCTGTCCATTGCCGAGTTTAAGGCCGAGGGCGACATCAAGCATACGTATCAGGCGATTGCGTATTGTGGCGTCCGGTTCTATCGTCTCGTCGTCGAATTTGGGCAGGATCTCAAGGCTACATCCCGGAGCGGCAATGACCCCAACCATTTGCCCGGCAATAATTTTGTTATGGCGATCGATTAAGATATTAGTACCGTGCTGATTTGCCAGCGGATGCTCGCGCGCCGCCGTAAGCAGCGCGTTAGCCTGAGGGCGGGTAAAAGCATGAGGAGCGTTTATGCTGCTTTCAGTGTTCACACAAACACCACCCCATTCGCGAACCGTGAGGTGCGTCATTCTTTCGATTCACCAGCCACCTCAAGATCGGTGACATTTAACGTTCTGGTTTTGCCTATCAGTCGATCAAAGGCGTCATTTCTGAACGGTGCACGTACCGACCAGCTTGATAATGGTTCCCCCTCTATTCCGGGTGGCGGTAAAATCTGAGCTTCCTGCATAAAACCATCGCCCAGCACTGCCGCGATTCGGCTCCAGTCCTCGAAGAAATACTCTTGTAACAGCGGTATGACCTTATTGCGCACTGCATCTTCAACTTGTGCCCTGGATTCACAATTGATAAAGAAGGCGTGTCCAATGCGATATTCCCGACCTATAAGATATTCAATACGCTGGTTGATGGTGGTAAGAACGGCTTTGAGATCGATCCCCTCTACTTCACTTAGCAGGGTCGCGTCGGGAGCCATTTCCCGGAAGTTGAATCGCCGCCTTAATGCTGTGTCGAGCAATGCGATGGATCGATCGGCGGTATTCATGGTGCCTATGATATGAAGGTTGGCGGGGATGCCAAAATCTTTCTTTTTCGAATAAGGCAGAGTTACGGTGAGTGCATCAGGCATTCCAAGGCGTTTATCCGGCTCAATTAACGTAATCAGTTCACCGAACACTTTCGAGATATTTGCCCGGTTGATCTCATCAATAATGAGGACGAATTGTTCTGGTTGTCCTTTAACATCGGAACTATTATCCAGGTTCTCTGTACTCGAGAGCAGTCTGCCTAGCGCCGGGATATTCACACGACTGGTGGCAATGGAATAGAGCGTCCGCATGGTGAAGTTACCATCGATAATTGTATCGAGTGGCAGTGGTTCATCAAGGGTCAGTAGCCAGCGAACTGGGCGGCGGTGGGCATAGTAACCTTCGGCTTCAGGAACGAAATAGTAATCACCAGTTATTTCAGCGATAGCGCGAAACGCAGTGTTCCCGTAAGGGACAATCACGATATCACCAGGCTTCATTTCGCAACGGAAGGGATAGGTTTGCGTCCAGTTACTAGGCGTCAGATTCCCTGGATTTTGCTTGATCCATTCATCATGAATCGCGTTGAACGATGAGAATCTATCCGCGCTCCAGTCTATGGTCCCACCCCACCCCAGAGCGATATACCCATTGTCGCGGGCATCTTCATACACATCGTCTTCGGTGCCAATTGTCCCTTGCCCCATTTTCCAGAAGCGTTTCTTGGATAGTTGCAGTGCCGAGGCATCTGTCTGTGCACGGGGTTGTGTTCTGGCCTGATCGGCAAGGGCACAAATTTCTCTGAAGAGCCCCGGCGTAGGCATGAGTCTGAATCCAGCAGACGAAGACTCATCTTCACCGATTTCTGGACGAAGACCCTCAACGAAGGTTTCGTAGTCATAGCTCTGGTGGAATGTGACGAAAGAGATTCTCTTTTCTGCCATCAGTTCGTTATAGCGCGCCATCAGGGCCGCACGCCCATCTTTTGAGTTCGGATAGGCATCTTTGCCATCGCAGAGCGCTACGGCTTCCCTCGCCGTGTGATAGGTCTTTCCGGTACCTGGAGGACCGTAAAAAATAAGGTTAGTCGGAGTTGGTTTAGTCTGGGCCACCAGTTCGCTTCCTTCCGTAAGGATGAACGTATATTTCCGGGTTGTGCTCTTTTTAGGCCCTTCCGTCACCGGAGGGGGAACATCCGCTAGTTCCTGAAATTTTTGACCATCAAGAGCTTGACAGATGTTCGGCCATCCCTTGTCGAGACCCATTTCAGTATTCAGAGGACCAACTACCAGGGTGACACTTGCGTCACCTCGCTCTCTGGCTGGGGTGATGTAGTTTTCAAGGACATAATCCCGAATTTCGTCGGCCTGAGAGTCATCACCGCTCAGAAAACGTCCATATTGTCCGAGCCAGCTATTCCAGTTGGACAATCGGTTAAGCGGTTGCTCTGATTCAGGCATTAGTAACCTATAGTCATTGCCGTTGTCTTTGGCATCACGGCGAATCTCTTTGATCCGCTGCCGCAATTGCGCAAATCCATCCGCCTGGTAGGCTGCATCCAGATCTGCATGAGGAGAACCAAGTGCTGCGAGATTTTTTTCTATAGTTTTGACAGCATAAATACGGGAATTGAGGCCTGCTTGCGTTTTGGCGCCTCTGCTCTTCAACCATTCCTGAAATTCAACTTCGAGCATTTCCGATGCCCTCTCATTTTCGTTAACTTACTGATAGCTATCATTGTGGATGATGGAAGGGGCAGTACTGCAACTCTTCGCTACAGATTGCCAATACTATTAATCTTCCTTGCTGATTGTCTCGCTTGCGGGGCGAAGGGTTTGACCAACCTGACATAGCAGACAGGCATCATCCTCGAATGTAATGGTCCCTCAGGAGTGCAGCCCAAGCGCTGTGTCGCTTACCGTAAACATAGCACTATGGATGCCTCGGTCAAGGTATGTTTTTCCATAATTTATTGATAAGAAACAATAATAGTTATTATGTAATGATTTGAACCTTTATGAGCCTTTTAATAAATCGTCATGTCCAAACTATGTAGCAGCTGAAGGTGGAAGTGTGGACAAATTCCTGGACCTTCAGGAGTTAATTTATGCATTCATACGAGGACCGGATTCGGGCCGTCGAACTCTATTACCGGTACGGAAAGAAAGCCTCCGTTGTCGTCATGGAGCTGGGATATCCTTCCACAAAACAGCTGGGCCGTTGGGTTCGGATTTATGAAGAGAAGGGCGATTTACCCAGGGAATTAAAACCAAGAGAACGCTATTCACGTACACAGAAAATTGCTGCTGTTGAGCATTATCTTACTCACGGTGGTTGCCTGTCGTACACTCGCCGAGCCATCGGCTACCCCAGTAACGAAATTCTAAAGCGCTGGATTGAAGAGTTTTATCCAAATGCGCGTCCCCTGGTCATTCGCTCAGGCACAAGCAAATGCTTCAGCCCGGAAGAGAGGTCTCAGGCCGTCCGGGAGCTCTGTAACCGACGTGGAACCGCGCGTAAAGTTGCACAAAGCATAGGCGTCAGCGTCCCGGTCCTGTACAAATAGAAGAAAGACCTTATCAGTGACGAGGCTTATCAATCCATGCGCAAACGAAAGGCAGCCCCTCAGGATAAAAATCAGGATACTTTACTCGGTGAAATCCAGCGTCTCAGGAAGCAGGTTCATCAGCTGGAGCTCGAACGTGACATACTGACAAAGGCGAATGAACTGATAAAAAAAGATCTGGGCATCAGCTTTCTGAAACTGAAAAACGGGGAGAAAACCCTGATAGTTGATGCCCTTAAGAAAAAGTACCCCGTTGCTGAGTTGCTAAGCGTTCTGCAACTTGCCCGCAGCTGTTATTTTTACCACAAAGCCAGCAAACGTCTGTACGATAAGTATGCGGAAATACGCGTGATCATGGCCGATATCTTTGAGGAGAATTACCGCTGTTACGGCTACCGGCGCCTTCACGCGATGCTTCGCAGTAACAACAGGGTTATTTCTGAAAAGGTTGTCCGCAGACTGATGGCAGAAGAGCAGCTCGTTGTTAAGCGCACCAGGCGACGACGATATAACTCTTACTGTGGCGAAATCGGTCCGGCACCGGAAAATTTACTCGCCCGGGATTTTAGTTCCTGCAGGCCAAATGAGAAGTGGCTGACCGATATTACGGAGTTCCAGCTTCCGGCTGGAAAAGTCTATCTGTCGCCGGTTATCGACTGCTTTGATGGCCAGGTTGTAAGCTGGTCGATAGGAACACGCCCGGACGCGACGCTGGTGAATACGATGCTCGATGACGCACTCGATACGCTCAGCGAACATGATAAACCGGTGATACACAGCGATCGTGGTGGCCATTACCGGTGGCCGGGCTGGCTCGAGCGTATCAACACCTCCGGACTTATAAGGTCCATGTCGCGCAAAGGATGCTCGTCGGATAATGCTGCGTGTGAAGGCTTCTTCGGGCGTATCAAAAACGAAATGTTCTATGGCAGAGACTGGGCGGGTATCACGCTGGAAAAATTTATCTGCTTCCTGGACAGGTACATACGCTGGTATAACGAGAAACGTATCAAGCTATCATTAGGTGCAATGAGTCCTGTGAAGTACCGGCAGCATCTTGGGATCACAACATAACAGTCCAAGAAAACATCCGCAGCCCCAAAAGTGACATTACTAAATGGTTCTAACAAAGCCTATCTAGCCAATGTTGAAATGTCGTATTTAAAGCCAAGCTGAAGTGACGTCTGTGGTCAGTCCGGCCAATACCTTCTTCAGTCTGATTCAGGGTTTGAGGACGGGCGAGGGTGCCAGGTTTTCTCGGCAATCATCATTTTCCGCACGGTCTCTTTTGAAATCCGGACACCGTATTCTGTGGTCAGAATTCGCCAGATGGCTGACGGATTCATATCCCGGCCGCGTGAGCGAATAAGCTGCAGTGCCTGATCTCTGATGGTGGTGTTTAACTGATGATTGCCTGGCTTTCCACGGCGCCGGCTGACCAGACCGGCTGGCCCCAGCTCGCGGTAGCGTTTAATCAGGCGGGAGCACTGACGACGGGTGAGATCCATGGACTCTGCCACTTCTGCCAGCGTAATTTCCCGCGCCATATAGGCTTCAATCAAATCCAGGCGTAGCGCTTCGTGAAGTGTCAGGAGCACTGGTTTGTTGTCGTCCATTTTTCTCTCATCTGTCGGCCATATCAGATCCGCAGGTGAGGGAAGGGCTCATCGCTTCAGGCTGGGGATAAAATCCTGCGGACTGGCCAGCACCGGGTTGATCGCCCTGAGCTCTTCCAGTGCACGCTCCTGAGCGCACCTGCGGGGCATTTTTGTACTGCGCATTCGCTTTCCTTCAGCCTCCAGCTCTTCCTGTTTCTGCTGTGCCAGCCTCAGAACGGCACCCAGTCGTTTGTTATCAACAACCGCCCCCAGATCAACGCAGGTCAGTTTATCGAAAATCTTATAACCCAGTGGCCGGTGCTGATGCCGGAAAGTAATGCTTCCGTCAGGGTAATCATAAACGGTAATTTTTTCACCTGCTATGCGCGTATTTTGTTCGGTGGGTTCAATGATATACATCACTTTATCATACTGAAAAGTCAGTGCTTTCGATAAGGTCCGCAGCTCCTGCCAGGCGAAGATATCATTCAGCTCCAGTGGACTCTGTGTGACCGCACGGTGCAGATCTTTAGGGTATTTTGCCGGCCGGGAGAAACGACGGTTAAAATCAGACATGAAATGTTCAATCCACTGATTGGCTTCAGCAACCGAGCTGATGTTCTGCAGTCGCATCTCTTTAATCAGGCGATCCTGCAGGGTTTTATTGACCCGTTCCACGCGTCCTTTTGCCTGGCTGCTGTTGGCACAAATCAATTCGATCGCCAGTTCCCGGAGAGCCCGTCCGAACTGGGTTGTGCCGGTACGTCGGCTTTCGGGTCCGCTGACCCTGAACACCGCATGCTTGTCGCTGTAAAATGCGACAGGTTTACCATGTTTATCAATGTATTGCCGGGTAGCCATCATGTAGTCAAAGGCGTTTTCTGAATCACAGAATCGCAGGTGCATCAGGCGACCTGTGGCGTCATCCATGAAGACCAGAAGACAGCATTTTGGGGCTCTGCCTTCGAACCAGTCATGGTGAGAGCCATCGATCTGAACCAGTTCGCCGAGACAGTCGCGACGATATCGCGGCTGGTAAACCCGGGGTCGCCGGCGGGAATGAGGACGCCAGAGACCGTCGGCTGTCATCCAGTTACGGATGGTTTCAACGGAGAGATAAATATGATGGCGTTCAGCCAGTTTTTCGGTTGCGAGCGTTGGGCCAAAATCTGAATAGTGGCACCGGATCAAATCCAGGGCTTTACAGCGTGTTTCTTCGTCGATCCGGTTGTTTGCAGGACGTCCACGGCGGGAAGATGCAAATGCGGTTGCGCCATCTGTCCGGTACAGACGCACAAGACGCTGCACCTGACGAACACTGAGCTTAAGTATGTCTGCTGCGTCGCGCTGAAGCAAAGCCCGGTCAAATACTCGCTGAATGATGCCAAGCCGGTAAAGTTCTTTGTCTGTCATAGTCACCAACATAAGATCGCGGTCCTGTGCTGAGCAAAATGAAGGCTTAGCGTACACGACGCGTGTGAATTGTGCTGAGACGACAATAACGCTTTGTGCTGGCAACATCTGTAACAGCAAAGTTGTAATGTCCGCCTTGGGCTAAGTTAAGATGTCCGGCGTGTATAATCAAGTAAGGATTACCATGACGGCTCTCGCAGCGGAGTTTTTCACTTTGGATGAAGTTAACCGACTCAAGATTATTCAGGACGTCATCGACCGGCGTCTGACAACACAGATGGCAGCGCAGCGGCTTGGTATCTCCGACCGCCAGTGCCGTCGTCTGCTTGCGCGTTATCGTGAAGATGGTCCGCTTGGCATGACCAGCCGCCGTCGTGGTAAATCCAGCAATAATCAACTGCCTCAGGGACTGGCCGCATACGCGCTGAATATTATTCGCGAACGCTATAACGATTTCGGTCCGACTCTGGCCTGTGAAAAACTGGCTGAGGTTCACGGCGTTCATATTTCCAAAGAAACGGTTCGTAAGTTGATGACTCAGGCCAGTCTTTGGGTTCCACGTAAGCAACGTGCACCAAAAATCCAGCAGCCGCGTTACCGACGTGCCTGTGCCGGTGAACTCATACAAATTGACGGCTGCGACCATCACTGGTTTGAAAACCGGGGACCCAAGTGTACAGCACTGGTTTACGTTGATGACGCCACCAGTCGTCTGATGCAGCTTCGTTTCGTAAAATCTGAATCGACTTTCACCTATTTTGAAGCGACACGGGGCTATATTGAAATGCATGGTAAGCCACTGGCGCTCTATAGCGACAAAGCCAGTGTCTTCAGGATCAACAATAAAAATGCCACTGGCGGCGAAGGCGAAACGCAGTTTGGACGTGCGATGCACGAACTGAACATTCAAACCATCTGTGCAGAAACCAGCGCAGCAAAAGGTCGTGTTGAGCGGGCGCATCTAACCCTTCAGGACAGACTGGTCAAGGAACTCAGGCTTCAGGGCATCAGCACAATGGAATCTGCTAACGCATTTGCCGAAGAGTTCATGAACGATTACAACCGACGTTTTTCAAAAGCGCCTCGCCAGGAGTTCGATGTTCATCGGGAACTGGATGTCGATGATGATCTTGATATGGTGTTTACTTGGCGTGAAGCCCGCCGCGTGTCGAAATCACTCACTGTGCAGTACGACAAAGTGCTTTACCTCATTGAAGACAATGAGTTCAGTCGTCGGGCGATTGGTAAATACATTGATGTCTGGCATTACCCTGACGGACATAAAGAGCTCCGGCTTAATGGCGTATCACTTCCCTACTCCACCTATGACAAACTGTCTGAAATCGATCAGGGTGCCATTGTGGACAATAAACGTCTTGGCCGTGCGCTGGAGATGGCGCAACTTGTGCAGGCCGAACGGGATAATAACCGGTCACAATCAGTGCCATCCGGTGACGGCACTTCACGCAGGCGCAAAGCCCCTACGACGAAGAAATCCCAGCGTTCTTTGGACCAGGACGATATGTTCAATGCACTTGTAAAACTTCAGACACGAGCTGAGGAGATTTTTGGTGAACGCAACCAAAAATGATGTTTTGATACGAACATTTCAATGGTTAATAGATAGAGTGGAGATGGGCAGATGATAACGTTTTCTATGGATGAAAGTGGCTATACGGGTTATGACTTACTCCACAAAGAGCAAAAATTCCAAGGCGCGTCATCAATATTAATAAACCATGATGACGCCAGTCGTCTGATAAAAGAATATTTCCCCAAACTTCAAGCCGATGAATTGAAGTACAGCTCGCTGAAAAGAAGAGATTCCAACCGCAAGCCATTATTTGAATTGCAAAAGCATCTCTTATCTAATTACCCATGTATAACATGCGTAGGTGATAAACGCTTTTTACTAATTCTTATGTTCATCGATTATGCTGTTGAACCATTCTATTATGATTTTGGGATTAATCTTTATGAGGATGGCGGTAACTTCTCAATGGCATCAATGGTGTATTACGTTGGACCAGCGTATTATGGCTCTGCCTTTGATGATGTTCTGCTTCAGTTTCAAAATGCTATGAAAGAAAAAACATTAGATTCAGTGAGTTTGCTAATAAGCAAAATAAGGAGGCTTGACTGGCAAAGGTTAAAAGAGTTTTTTGGTCCTTTGGCATTTAACCACCCAGATTGTATTGATGCCATCATGACTGATGGAATTAGCACTGATGCCTCATTTACTATTTTAAATGCATTAATTTCTCGCACGGAAATGATGTCCTCTGGAGAGTATGCAATTGAGCATGATCGTTCTAAAAATCTGCTAACTTACAATGAACGCCTTAACTTTTTGATCAATTGTGATAAGGAAGGAGAGTTTAAACATTCCGAGATAGCAACTATCTCATTCCCTCTAAACCTTAAAAAAGTCTATCAAATTGATTCGAAAGAAAGCCCAAGCGTGCAATTGTGTGATGTTCTTATAGGTGCATGTATTGAATCAGTTTATCAATTAATGGACTCTAAGGTGCTCAATCAAAATTCCGTTCTTTCACTTTACCAAGATAGCCAGTTAATACATTTCATACCTGATATAGATTTTGAAGGACAGAAAAAATTTAGGGAAGGTGCGAATAAGCGGGGAAATTCTTCTCGGCTGACTCAGTCATTTCATTTCTTCATGTTTGAGCCGATTTTTTCTCCCGTAAATGCCTTGAATCAGCCTATTTAGACCGTTTCTTCGCCATTT
>SKET01002735.1_pt1 | contig 10406 bp, 8 predicted proteins | sample 4841461 | NCBI WGS metagenome assembly SKET01 (sample SAMN11008802, study PRJNA524170) | human gut metagenome | biome: Human fecal sample; material: Feces; isolation source: fecal sample from pouch patient p5 | host: Homo sapiens | place: Israel: Tel-Aviv | collected 2014-02-13
ATCCATCAGATGCTACTTTCCTGACATCACAAATGCTCCCATTATTATCTTTATAAAAATGTGGAAATATATCAAATAATCTTTTTCCTAAAATAGAAGGCATTGAATAATTCAATAAGTTTTCAGTTTGCTTGAAACGTTCTCCTTTTGCACATTCATTGCAAAGATGTAATTCACTTTTTTTACCATTAATAATTCTTACCAAATGTACATTGGCTGCTCTTCCATGACAATGTTCACAAAACATTTTATTCTCCTTTCAAAGTCCACTCTGTCTGATGTATTATAGTTCTTACAGCATCTTGCCGATCTTCCGGCGGACAAAATTCAAGCATTGTCCGCATTAATACTTTAATCATGTGATATTCACGGCGTGAAATGATATTATATTTCAGAAGCATATTAAAATATCCTTCAAAATTGCTTTCAACCAATTCTATATCATTTTTATCAGTCTCCCCCTTTTTTTCAGAGACCATATGCGAGATTATTCCGTGATCTTTTTCCGCTACACCTCGCATGGAAATTTTAATGTATCCGCCGCTTCCTCGTCTTGACTCTACCATGAATCGATTATCTGATGAAAATCGTGTATTGATTACATATGTCACCTGTGACGGGGCACATTCCAAAAGATCAGCCACATCCTTACGCCGTAAAAGTAATTCATCAGAAGACTGCTTTCCCAACCTTTCTAATATAAATTGTTCAATTCTATCCGCTAAAATGGAATTTGTCATTTGATGATAGTCTCCTTTTCTTTTTACCAAATCTATTTTATTACTTAAAAGTCAAAAAGTCAATATGTTAAATAGTAAAAGCCACATGGAAAAAGGACATTTCTTTCATGTGGCTTTTAAAAAGCTAAAAATCAGAAATTCTTAAATTTTGCAAAACACTGGTAATCACTGATCCTGGAAAACCCCGACGATATAATATGCCCGCAGCTCTTCTATAATTATGCTTTAAATCTGGTAAAACTTTCACTTTATTTTTCATAACGATAAGTGCAGCCGCATATTCTTCATCAAAAGTCAAATGTCGGTCTATGGAAAGGCCTCGCAATTTCATTTTTTTATGAATATAAACATCTCCATAAGCATTCTTGCTCTTATATAAGTTAAACAAATCTTCAGCAAGATCTAAATCATTTACATATCCATAGTGTAAAAGTTTCGATAAAGCTTCTTCTATCTCCCGCAAAGGATATTCCCTGTCTTTTAATTTTTTACGCAATTCATAAGTACTCTGTCCACGATACTTCAGTAAATGCAAGGCCGCTTCATACGCTGTTTTACTCTTTTGCATCTTTATTCTTTGCAATAACATCCACATTAAATTTTTCCGGTTCTACCACCAGAGTATCCCTAATAATCTTATCAATTTCCGCAGCGATTTCCTGATTTTCTCTTAAAAAAGCCTTTGCTGCCTCACGGCCCTGACTTATACGATTTCCTTTATAGGAGTACCATGCCCCGCTCTTTTGAATAATATCCATATTAGTTGCGAGATCCAGTAATGTTCCTTCTTTTGAAATACCTTCTCCATACATCACATCAAACTCAGCTGTTTTAAAAGGCGGGGCCACTTTATTCTTTACAACTTTGGCACGAGTACGGTTTCCCACCACATCTGTCCCATTTTTTATAGCTTCACCGCGACGGATTTCTACCCGTATAGAAGAATAAAACTTAAGCGCTCTGCCACCAGTAGTGGTTTCAGGATTACCAAACATAATACCAACCTTCTCACGAATCTGATTGATAAATATCACGATGGTCCTGGATTTACTTATAATCCCGGTTAATTTTCTAAGCGCTTTGCTCATCAATCTGGCTTGAAGTCCTACAGATTGATCACCTATATCTCCTTCAATTTCCTGTTTCGGAACAAGAGCTGCTACTGAGTCAATAACAATCATATCCACCGCTCCGCTCCGCACCAACTGCTCACAGATACTTAATGCCTGTTCTCCGCTATCCGGCTGAGAAATCAAAAGGCGCTCCGTATCGACACCCAAATGATGAGCATATACGGGATCCAAGGCATGTTCCGCATCAATAAATGCCGCTACACCATTATTTTTTTGTGCTTCAGCAATGGCATGTAATGCTAATGTCGTTTTTCCGGAAGATTCCGGCCCGTAAATTTCTATGACCCTTCCCCGAGGATATCCGCCAACCCCTACTGCAATATCCAGAGCTAATGAACCTGTCGGAATAACCTCTGTATCCAATTTTCCCTTCATATCGCCTAATCGCATAATTGCACCGGCTCCGAACTCACGGGTAATTTGATGCATTGCATTTTCAAGAGCCTTTTGACGTTCTGAGTTCATGTCCGTATTCTGTACTTTTACTGTCATTTTATCCTCCTTTATTTAATTTAATATACTGTAGAACATAATATAATGCCTTATCTGCTGCGCCATAACGGATACTCTCACGATTCCCCATAAAATGTTCTTCATAGACTTTTGTTCCATATTTTCCTGAAACAGCTATAAATACAAGACCAGGACTCTCCCCATGTATTCCATTCCCCGGACCGGCATATCCGGTAGTGGCTACCGACACATCACTATTATAAAGTCGTCTGCTACCTTCGGCCATTTCACCAGCTACACCAGCACTAACAGCAGTATCTCTTTCCAGTGTACTTTTTGAAACACCGAGAATCTCCTCTTTACTATCATTCCAATAAGTAACAGCACTCCCCTTAAAGTAGTCAGAACTTCCGGGCAAATCTGTCATTAACTTTCCAACTATACCACCGGTACATGATTCAGCGGCGCTCATTGTCATTTTATACTGAATCAATAATTCTGCCAAATCACTCCTAATATCAGATTCAACATGATACTCTGATACAGGAAGCCGCTTTTTTATAATCAATAAGAACGGAGTGATCAAATCGTGCGCATTTTGTATAGTACTTCCATGCGCAGTCATACGAAGCGCAATATATCCCGACCTTGCCAATAAAGCAAATGTCGGATTTTCCTGCGCCTTAATTAGATCCATTATACGGGATTCAATTTCTGTCTCTGTCAACCCTGTTATAGTTACTATAACAGAATAAATAATACCTTGCGGTCCAAAATTACTTTCAAGCCACGGCATCATCTCTTTCTCTGCCATAATTTTCATTTCAAATGGTGGTCCCGGTAAATGAATTAGTGCTTTATGATTTTTAATAGATGCAGATCCATTAGCTGAACCAACATGATTTTCAAATATGCAGGAACCTTCTCCGAACCATGCCTGTCGCGATAGGAGTTTAGAATATACTCGCCTTTCTCGTTCATAATAATCCCTAAGACGGCTATTCTGATCCTCATAATATATATAAGGAATACCTAAAGCTTCTGCCCCGATGCGCTTTGTAATGTCTCCTTGTGTCGCACCCAGCCCGCCGGATGTAATTACTATATCTGCCCGAGACAATGCAATTTCCATAGCATTTCTCATCCGCATAGCATTATCCCCCACCGTAGTCATATAAGCTACTGTAAATCCGTGCTGATTCAGAAAAACCGCCAACCATCTGCTGTTCTCATTATCAATTTCTCCCAGTAGTAATTCTGTGCCGGTAGTAATGATTTCAACAATCATCATATACCTCTATCTGTTGTTATTCTCTCCGCAATCAAATCATATGCGTATCCATCTATAATATGCGCCTTAACAAAGTCACCCGGCCGTAAATCGCCAGGGTGATCTATGTAAACATTACCATCTACCTCAGGTGCTTGGAAAGATGCTCTGCCTTTAGCCTGAAGATTTCCACATCCATCATCTAATAATTCTTCCACCAATACTTCTGTATCAACTCCAATCAGATTCCGATTATTTTCTTCAGAAATTTCTGCTTGAGCCGCCATTAACTCGTGATATCGATTTTCTTTTATTTCTTCTGTAACCTGATCGACCATACGGGCTGCTGGTGTCCCATCTTGTGCTGAATAAGTAAATGCCCCCATATTATCAAATTTCACTGCCTTGATGAATGTAAGCAATTCTTTAAAATCTGCCTCTGTTTCTCCGGGAAACCCAACCATAAGGGTTGTCCGAATTGTTATATACGGTGTGGTATTTCGTAATTTCTTCAATAGCTTTTTGATGCTTTGGGAAGAATCACGTCTATGCATTCGTCTTAATACGGAATCACTTATATGCTGTAAAGGAATATCTACATATTTGCAGATCTTTTCTTCTTTAGTAATTATTTCTAAAAGTTCATCATCAAAATACGTTGGATACAGATAAAACAAACGAATCCATTTCACATTATCAATTTTTACAAGTTCTTTTAATAGCCTTGCAAGTGTTGTTCCATTATTTAAATCTCTGCCATAGAAACTGGAGTCCTGCGCAATTAAATTAAACTCACGGACACCTTCACTGGAAAGCCGTTTGACTTCGTGTACAACAGATGGAATGGAGCGGCTTCTCATCGCGCCACGAACATAGGGAATATAGCAAAACGTGCAACCATTACTGCATCCTTCCGCAATCTTTATATACGCACTGTAAGGTGGAGTCAGCGGCTGCCGCGGAATAAGTTCTTCATGTTCACAGGGAGCGGTATCGAATCTATATATCTTTTTATTGCCATGAATATAGGACTCTTGGACAACTTCTAAAATATGTTGCCATGAATCAGTACCTATAAAAATATCGATTTCCGGTATTTCTTTTCCCAATGCTTCCTTATATTGCTGTGTCAGACACCCGGCAGCGACAAGTCTCTCACAAACTCCCTCCTTTTTATATCTGGCTGCCTGCAAAATGGTCTGAATTGATTCTTCCTTTGCCGGATCAATAAATGTGCATGTGTTGATAATAATGATTTGCGCAGTGCTTAAATCCTCAGTTAATTCATACCCGGCTTTTGCTAAAATACCAACCATCATTTCAGTATCTACCAAATTCTTGGAACATCCCAAGCTAATAACTCCCAATTTACGATTCAATTATGAAATCCTCCTGAAACGAACCTGTTCTATCCATTCATTCAATAGTATTTTTTTCCCCTCATCAACATATTTCTTCTCTAATTCCCAATAATTTAAAGGATTTCCGTTTGTATCAGCAGGCAATGTGCTGTCATTAACATAAATAAAGTAACAACCGTTATCCTGCATGACCTTTTTATAATGCGTAGGCGTCAACAACCAATTCATAAGTTTTTGACCAAGTTCGGGCTCTTTGCTGTCGGCAGAAAGCCCTATACCATATAAATACCAGGAAGTTCCATCCGTAGGGTACATAATTTGTAGAGGAAGATTTTCTTTTTGTGCCCGCATAGCCTCATTATAGCTGGATATCCCGATATCACACTTTCCCATACCTGCCATCCTTGATGGCGTCGAAAGATATTTCCCATATTGTACAATATGGGAGTTCCCCTCAGACAAAAGGTAAAGTGCCTCTGTAATCCCGAAGTGTTCTGCCATAGATAACAGCAAATCTTCCGCCATATCTGCCGCAATAAAATCCGTCATGGACAATCGGATCTGCGGTGAAGTCATTATATTGTTCCAATTATAATTTAGCAGAGAATGTCTGGCCGCAAATTCTTTATTAACAACAAAAACAATCGGATCTAACCAAATTCCCGTCCAAGTCCCCTCGAAATCCTTAAATTGTTCTAAAGCAGTGTCTGTCGATTCTGAAGAATAGGAGCGTAATGCCTTATTCTTTTTCAATTCTTCCAAATTGGTCTGAGATGTTAAAAATATATCAGCCTCGCCAATCCCCTGATGCCCATTACTGCCTAATTGTTCCGCTGTCATACGTATAATTTCTATCTGAAATCCGGTTTCCGCATAAAATTCTTTACCGATTTCATCTAAAATATTGGATTGTAAATCAGTACAAATTTTAATAGTTTGCGCCTTGACTGATGTTTGCTTTTTCAAATCTTCCTGGATTTTTGCATATTGTAAAATTCCCCAAAAAGCAGTAGAAGCTAATATAAGAAATGATATAACCGGTATTAATCTCCGCAAAGGTTGTCGCTCCCTTATTTGATAATATATTATTTATTTCAATTTTCTATTTGATCCGGAAATAACTCTTTTAATTGCCCTTTAGAAACTAAAACCGTTCTCGGTTTTGCACCATCAGCTTTACTTACAATTCCCATTAATTCCATGGTATCCATTAATCTTCCTGCTCTAGTGTAGCCGATTCGAAACCTTCGCTGCAATGCGGAAACAGATGCTCTTTGGGTATCAACCACCCACTCTGACGTTTCTGCCAATAATTCATCTTTCGGCTCCTCTGAATCTGAAGAAACAGCAGGTTCCCACTCTGATAAATCTATTTTTGTCTCATCAGATACTATGACATCCTGCTGGATGCACTGTTCCTTTACATAAGAAACGACAGCCTCCACTTCCTCATCGGAAATAAATGCTCCTTGTATGCGTATAGGATTCGATGCACCGGATGGATTAAAAAGCATATCACCTTTACCTAAAAGTTTTTCTGCGCCTGCTTTATCTAAAATGGTTCTGGAATCCACTTGTGATGAGACAGCAAACGAAATACGGCTGGGGATATTTGCTTTAATTAGGCCTGTAATAACATCCACAGAAGGTCTTTGCGTTGCTACAACAAGATGAATCCCCGCAGCTCTTGCTTTTTGTGCTAATCGACAAATCGCATCTTCCACACTGTCCTTTGCCACCATCATCAAATCTGCCAGCTCATCAATCACAACGACAATGAATGGCATCTTCATTTCAGGATTTTGCTTATTAAATCCATTAATATCACGAACATTTTTTTCCGCAAAAGACCGATAACGGGTTTCCATTTCTGTTACAGCCCAATTTAAGATACCCGCTGCTTTCTTGGGCTCCGTAACGACTTCCGTGCGCAAATGAGGAATCCCATTATATATGGATAGCTCAACCACTTTGGGATCGATCAGGATTAATTTTACATCTTCAGGAAGACTATGATAGAGAATACTGGTAATTATGGTATTGATGCAAACCGACTTTCCGCTTCCGGTTTGCCCGGCAATCAAAAGATGCGGCATTTTAGCCAGATCAGTAATCACTACCTTCCCTGCAATATCTTTTCCCAATGCCACAAGTATCTTTCCTTTCCCTTTTTGAAAAGCATTGCTGGAAAGAACTTCCCGCAATGATACTGCAGCCGTTTTGGCATTAGGAATCTCAATCCCTACTGCAGATTTCCCGGGGATGGGCGCCTCTATTCGGATACTGGTGGCTGCCAGCTGAAGCGCTATATCATCCGACAAACCTTCTATTTTAGATACGCGTACCCCCGGAGCAGGTTCAAGTTCATAACGTGTAACAGCAGGTCCTATACTTACATGAACTATTTTGGCATTTACACCAAAGCTTTTTAATGTTGTCTCAAGACGATTTGCTTTTCCATAAGTATTCGTTTCCAAACTGCCGGAGCTTTCTCCCTCCTTTAAAAGAGACAGAGGTGGAAATGAATAAAAATTATTTTTCTCTGCTTCAGGCATGTCTGCCTTACTATTTATTTTAATATCATTTGTATTTTCTTCGCAGACTTTATGTCCTTCCAGCATATCAATATTATCTTCAGGCAATAAAATCTGTGCATTCTCGAAAACAGTTGGGTCTGTTGCTTCACCACATACAGGTTTCCCTTTTTCATCAGCAGGAGAAAATACATTAACAGGAAGATCTTCCGTATCATCTTTTTTTATATTTTTAATGGTAGGCTTATGGAAAATAAAATCTGTTAAATTATATTGTTCTCCTGCATTTTCCGCCGCATTACGGGCGCTATGATATGCTTCCTGCTTTTCACGTATTCTCGCTTTAACATGACCAATCCTTTTTTCAGTTTGTTCCCCAACCTTTTTAGCACCGTTTGAAACTGACCAATGTGTTAACAGTAAAATATCTATGACAAACAAACCGGTCAAAATGATTGTCGTCCCTATATTTCCCGCTAAAAAACGTATTATGCCCACCGGGATCCCACAAAACATTCCTCCATATGTCATAAAAGAAGCTACTGAAAAGTTACTACCGGCAGGGAGCATATGATGATGATAGCCGGCTAGAAGTATCCATACGGCAATTAAAGAAAAAACAAGACGACGTGTCATATTTGGCGCATGTCCTGTCAATACGTATACTGCTCCCGTAAAGATAAGAACAAGGGCCGCCCCAAATGAGGCCACTCCAAAGAGTACATAAAATCCATTCCGCAGCAGATTTCCCACAATTCCCATGCCATAGCCGCCTAAACTGAGACATACAAAGAAACCCAAAAGAATCATAACAATTCCCGTGATTTCAACTCTATTCGTCCCCTGGCCTTTTTTCTTTTCGCGTGCAATATGTACTTTCTTTTTCATCAGTTCGGTAAACCTTCCTACTCCTTATTCATCCTTTTATTCCATCTTTTTACAATCTCCGCTTCTGCACCATTCAATACAGGGCGGTAATACACAGCAGAACAAAGTTCATCAGGCAGATACTGCTGTTTAACCCATCCCCCATATGCATGTGGATATTTATAAGCTATTCCGTATCCCAGCCTGTTCGCTCCATTATAATGTGCATCTTTCAAATGCCGCGGAATAGACCAGTTACTCTTCTTTGCAATATCTGTCATCGCAGCAGAAATACCGACAACCGTACTATTACTTTTAGGAGCAAGAGAAATATATAATACTGCTTCCGCCAAAATAATCTGCGCTTCCGGGAATCCAACCATTTCCGCCGCCTGTGCTGCCGACACTGCCACACGAAGAGCATCGGGATCCGCTAATCCAACATCTTCTGCCGCACAGATTATAATTCTCCGTGAAATAAAAGAGGTTTTTTCTCCCCCTGCAATCATTCTTGCCAGATAGTGAAGAGCTGCCTGGGGATCGCTTCCACGCATGCTCTTAATAAATGCGGAAGCAATATCGTAATGATAATCACCTTTTTTATCATACACGGACATTTGTTCCCCGGCAACCCCCTGTACTTCTTTTTCAGTCAGTACCCCGCCATATGGCAAACTTGTTGTAGCCTGCTCCAATAAGTTTAACGCGATTCTAGTATCACCTGCCGCATATGCAGCAATATTTTTAAGAACTATTTCATCCGCATGATAATCATGCATGCCCAATCCCTTATTTTTATCTGTAAGCGCTTTTTGGAGGATAAGGACGATTGAATCGATGCTAAGCGGTTTAAGATGAATCAATCTTATCCGGGACAGTAACGAACCGTTTAGTTCAAAATAAGGATTTTCCGTAGTTGCTCCAATCAATATGAAAGTCCCATTTTCCACATAAGGCAGTAATAAATCCTGCTGTGCCCTATTAAATCGGTGAACTTCATCGATGAATACAATAGTTCTTCTTCCATAGTACTGCAATTCTTTTTGGGCAGCGGGAACGATGTCGCGAATTTCTTTAGCTCCGCTGGAAGTCGCATTTAATTTTAAAAATTTGAACTTAGTCATCTTTGCAATAACAGATGCAATTGTCGTTTTTCCACATCCGGGCGGCCCAAAGAGAAGAAGAGATGGTACTGTATCTCTTTCTATCATTTTATAAAGGAAAGAGTTTTTCCCTACAGACTCGTCTTGCCCTATGATATCATCAAGTATTTCCGGACGCATTCGATCCGCCAGCGGAGCATATGCGTTTGATTCATCTGATATGTCAAATAATGATTCCATCTTTTCTTCCCCATAAGAATAAGCCGCCAAGTAAACCTTAGCGGCATTGCATTTAATGACCCCACCATGTCGTTTAATGCTGTATTTTGAGTCTGCATAGATGCAGGTGGGTGTCCTCATGACCTGTTCCTTCAGTCCCTGAAGAAGGGCATTGAATCCACAAATCGATTCTGAACTCCCTTTTTAAAGGTGTTGGTTCAAAATATAAAGCGACACGTGCACAGCAGGGTTTTATCTTTAATATTAGTGTAGCAAAAAGTATTCTGTTTTACAAGTTTCTGCCATCATCATACAAGAAACGCATTTGTCTTTTTCTTCAAAATGACAAATGCGTTTTGCAGTAGGTATAAATTAAATTAATAAATTCTTTTCTTTTTTAACATCTACTCTGATATGCAGCTCCTTTAACTGCATATCAACAACTTCTGAAGGTGCCTGTGTCATTTGATCGATAGCACTCTGTGTTTTTGGAAATGCAATAACATCACGGATGGATCCTAAACGCAGCATAAGCATTACAAGCCGATCAAGTCCCAAGGCAATCCCTGCATGCGGCGGCGCACCATAGCGGAAAGCATCCAAAAGGAACCCAAACTTTTCCTGTGCTTCTTCGTGTGTTATCCCAATCGCCTTGAAAACTTTTTCCTGCAGTTCCTCCTGATAAATACGAAGTGAACCGCCACCTGCCTCAACTCCGTTTAAAAC
>SKET01002738.1_pt1 | contig 10398 bp, 8 predicted proteins | sample 4841461 | NCBI WGS metagenome assembly SKET01 (sample SAMN11008802, study PRJNA524170) | human gut metagenome | biome: Human fecal sample; material: Feces; isolation source: fecal sample from pouch patient p5 | host: Homo sapiens | place: Israel: Tel-Aviv | collected 2014-02-13
CTTGAAATTGAACGTCAGATTGCCGCTTAGGGGCGTTTGCAGCGTCGAGCAGTTGCGGCGTTTGGTAAAACGCCGCAACTCCCTAGCTCATCATGGCATTCATCATCTCGTTGGTTGCGGAATCGTCAGCAGACCACTCGCCGTCGTCATTGCAGGAGTACTTGAAGGTGACCTTGGTGTCCTTGGTCTTAGCAGCCTTGGTCACATCGACCATAACCTGACCGGCCATCTTGTACAGCTCGTCATCGGAAGGCATCGAATCGAGCGCGGCGACCTTCTCCTGATACTGGGTGGCAAAATCCTCAACGATCTGGTTCATGGACTTGCAGGTAATGGTGACCTCGGCAGTTGCGGTGCCCTTGTCCTCGTCGACCGTCACGTCGCCGATTTTGTAGTCAAAGCCCTCGAGATAGCTCTTGGCGTACTCCTTGGGATCGATGCCCAGCTGCTCGAACTCGTCACCCGAGGCCTCTTCCAGGCCGGCGAGAAAATCGTCGCCACCGTTCTTGACCTCGTCAAACTGCGTCGTAAGATCCTCGGTGATAAGCTCCTCAACCGAAGGACCTCCGCAGCCGGAAAGCACAACCACGCACGCGACCAGAACAGCCATCAGGGGCGCAAGCAGCAGCTTCTTCTTCATGACATTCCTCCCAACAAGCGGCACCGCGCTTCCCGACGCGGTGCACGTCGTAACAATAAGGCCATACTAGCCGCTAACGAACACCCCCGGCAAAGCAAAGGCGCAGTCGGCTCGATTTAACGTCCGAACGGTTTACCGGTCCGCCCAACGCGCAATAAAACGTTCCGCCGCATTGTAATAAAAAAGGGTGGTCGGACAATTCGACCACCCTTGCACATCCTTTGAATGTCGCAGTTTACTTGCGGACGACCTTAACGATGGCGTCACCAGCAGCGACGGCAGACTCGGCCTCGACGGTAAGCTCGACGTCGGCGAACTCAGCGGTGTTGGACACAGCCACGACGACGCAGTCCTTGTAACCGGCAGCAGCGATCTTGGTGCGGTCGATCTTGAGGATGGGCTGGCCGGCCTTCACGACGTCGTCAGCCTTGACGAAGCCCTCGAAGCCGTCGCCGTTCATGTTGACGGTATCGACGCCAACATGCACCAGAACCTCGATGCCGCTATCGGACTGCAGGCCCACGGCGTGACCCATGGTGACGGTCACCTTGCCGTCGCAGGGAGCGTAGACCAGATCGTCCTCGGGCCACACGGCGCAGCCCTTGCCCAGAACCTCGCCACCAAAGACGGGATCGGGCACGTCGGCCATCTTGATGACCTTGCCCTTGACGGGCGAGCACAGCACGTCGGCGCCGGCAGAAGCAGAGATGGAAGCGGGAGCTGCAGCAGCGGCAGGTTCAGCCTTCTTCTTAAACATGTCAAACAGACCCATACGTTTTCTCCTCTTGATTAAGCGCAACGTTATGCGCATGCCTATGGTGATTATAGTGCCAAATGATCAAATTGCTAAGGTGAGGGCTCGAATCGCAAGCCCTTCCAAGCCCTTCCCAAAACCATTTCCCCAGTGGCACTCATATTGTCGATTAATCCTCGATAAGCCCCAGGTGAGCAAAAGCGTTCCAGATGCCGTCGTCGTTGACGTCGGTGGTCACGCAATCGGCTGCCGGTCCGACATTCGGCAGAACGCCGAAACTCAATCGCCAGAACTCAATTACTCCAAGCCCTCGGTGCCGTTGGACTTGATGATCTTCTGGTACGCGAAGAAGCTGTCCTTGCGGCGGCGCTCGTAGGTACCGGTGCCGTCGTCGTACTTATCGACATGGATAAAGCCGTAGCGCTTGCGCATCTCGCCGGTGCCAGCGGAAACCAGGTCGATGGGACCCCACCAGGTGTAGGCAATCAGGTCAACGCCGTCGGCAATGGCCTCGCCCATGGCCTTGATGTGGCTGCGCAAGTAGGCGATGCGATACGGGTCATGGATGGAGCCGTCCTCCTCGACCTCGTCGTAAGCGCCCATGCCGTTCTCGACCACCATCAGCGGAATCTCGTAGCGAGCATAGATCTCGTTAAGGGCGATGCGCAGGCCCAACGGATCGATCTGCCAACCCCAGTCGGTGGACTCCAGATAGGGATTCTTGCCGCCGAAGGTCATGTTGCCCTCGGTCATCTCGTGATCCTTGTGGGTGCCCACGGTGCCGGACATGTAGTAGCTAAAGGAGTAGAAGTCGACCTTGCCGTCGGCGATATCCTGCAGGTCGCCGTCCTCCATCACAAGCTCAACATCGTTCTCGGCCCAGAAGCGCTTGGCATAGAACGGGTACTTTCCGCGCACCTGCACGTCGGAGCAGTACCAGTTCATGGCGTTCATCTCCTGCTGCGTAGCAAACACGTCGGCCGGATCGCACGTGGCGGCATAGGAGAGGATGAAGCAATCCATGTTGCCCATCTTGAACTGCGGGTAATGCTCGTGGGCATAGCGCACGACGCGGCCGCTGGCGACAAACTGGTGATGCAGGGCCTGCATACGGGCCTGCGGCGTGGTGTGAACCGCCGAAGCCGGGCCCTCGAAGCCCTGAATCATGCTGGTCTCGAAGAGGTTGCCCATGTCCTGAGTACCGCAGTTGATCTCGTTGAAGGTGAGCCAGAACTTGACCTTGTCCTGGTAACGGTCGAAGACGGTTTGGCAGTACTTCTCAAAGAAGCCGATGAGCTCGCGGCTCGCCCAGCCGTTGTATTTCTCGACCAGGTGATAGGGCATCTCGTAGTGCGAAAGGGTCACGAGCGGCTCGATATTGTGGGCACGCAGGCAGTCGAAGACGCGGTCGTAGAAGGCGAGGCCGGCCTCGTTGGGCTCAGCGTCGTCGCCGTTGGGAAAGATACGGCTCCAGGAGATGGACATGCGGAACATGTTGAAGCCCATCTCGGCGAACAGCGCGATGTCCTCCTCGTAGTGATGGTAGAAATCGATACCGTCATGATTGGGGTAGAAGCGGTTGGGGTCGATGTCGATCGTAATCTGACGCGGCTCCTTGTAGCTGCCGCCCAAGAAATGATCGTCGACAGAAGCACCGCGGCCGTCCACGTTCCAAGCGCCCTCAAACTGGTTGGCGGCGGTGGCGCCACCCCAATAGAAGCCCTCGGGGAACTTGATGTTTGCCATGAGCATCTCCTTTGCATCGCGGGTCGATAAGCTGAGTATCGCCTGCGCACGGGACGGGCAGAAGCGGGCGCGCCAAACCCGACACTTCTTTTCGCGCCCACGGACCGCCGCCGCCCCATCCCTGATACTTCCTGATACCGACCGAAACGTGCCAAAATAAACCTGTCTTTTTTGGCAGGTTTGTTGAGTGTGGGAGTTCGTATGGATATCAAACGCAAGATTTCTGAGGCACAGGGCCTTACCCCTACCGAGCAACAGCTCGGCATCTCGGCCCTTGCCTTGGGCGAAGACGTCCGCGGACTCTCCATCAAGGAATTTGCCGCGCGCACCAACGTTTCTGTTGCGAGCGTCCACCGTTTTTGCAAAAAGCTCGGCCTCGAGGGCTTCAAAGATCTCAAGGTCGAGCTCATCCGCCTGGCAACCGAATCGGGCAACCGACGCGACGTGGACATCAACTTTCCCTTCGACGCCACGTCCACCCCTGCGCAGGTTATGGAGCGCATGGAGGGACTCTATCAGACCACGCTGGCCGAAACGCAGGAGTTGCTCGACCCCACGCAGCTTGACCACGCCGCCAAGCTTATCATGCGCGCCGGCACCGTGGACATCTACACGGGCTCGCACAACCTCTATCCAGCGGGAATGTTCCGCGATCGCCTGCTCTCCGCCGGTAAAAGCGCGACGTGCCACAACGGTGGCGAGGCCCAGGTGCGAACGGCGCTCGCCTCGGGTCCCGACCATGCGGCAATCGTCATCTCCTACAGCGGCCTTGCCCCCAACCTCAAGGACATCTTGCCGATCCTCAGCAGCCGGCATGTCCCGGTCATCGTCATCGGCACGCCTTATTGCGCTCGCATTCACCCCGGCTTTGCCGCCTACCTTACAGTGAGTGACCACGAGAGCATGACGCATCGCATCACGCAGTTCGCCAGCCACATCGCCGTGCAATACGTGCTCGATTCGCTCTACAGCAGCTACTTCGCCAAAGATTACGCCCGCTGCTCCGAATTCCTGGAGCGCTCGTTCCCCTACACCCGCCTGCCCGGGCTCAAGTGAGTAGTCATTGGGGACGTTCTTAAACGACTAGTCAAACAAGAACGTCCCCAATGACTAGTCGTTTAAGAACGTCCCCAATGACTACCCATCCGGAGTAAAACAACGCCGCAGGTAGAGGACGGACAGCGAGCGCCGCCCAGGGCGAACAAGTTGGCATGAAAAAGGTGAGGCATTGACCTTCTGGTCATGCCTCGCCTTTTGAATGACAAATTGTCGCCCTGGGCGGCGCGCAGCGTCGGCCGGTTACGGCGTTTGGTAAAACGCCGTAACTACTCCCGTGCTCCGTACTGCTCGTAGTAGGCGTCGATGGCGGCCTTGAGCTCGTCATCGATGACAACCTTGCCGTCGATCTCGTGGTTGTAGAGGGTCTCGACGACCTCGGCCATGGAGACGATGCTCGCGACGGGGAAACCGTACTTGGCCTCGATCTCCTTCTGCGCGGTGGTCACACCGCCCTTGCCGACCTCCATGCGGTTGAGGGACACGATCAGGCCCTTAATCTCGACATCGGCAGCAGCCTTGACCTTGGGATAGGTCTCGTCGATGGACTTGCCGCTGGTGGTGACGTCCTCGACCATGACCACACGGTCGCCGTCCTTGGGCTCATAACCCAGCAGGTTGCCCTTATCGGCACCGTGGTCCTTGGCCTCCTTGCGGTCGCAGCAGTACTTGACCTCCTTGCCGTACAGCTCGTGGTAGGCAATTGCGGTCACGACGGCCAGCGGAATGCCCTTGTAGGCCGGCCCAAACAGCACATCAAAGTCGTCGCCGAAGTTATCGTGGATGGCTTGGGCGTAATACTCGCCCAGCTTCTTGAGCTGATAGCCCGTCACGTAAGCGCCGGCGTTCATAAAGAACGGGGACTGACGGCCGCTCTTGAGCGTAAAGCTGCCGAACTTAAGGACGTCGGACTCAACCATAAACTTGATGAACTCTTGCTTGTAAGCCTCCATGCGGGCTCCTCTCGTAATCGCGTACGTGCTCTTCAGTTTAGCGCAGGCGAGGCGTCGATGTGGGCGTGCTTTGGAGCCACGGCATTCTGTAAAGGCTTTGTCAGGGGGAATGGTTTTCCGAACAATGGGGTTGACATGGCAAACCCCCTCATCAAAAATACGGGCGGATTAAAAGGGGTACGAGACACCCAAAGCGCGCTGCGCTCGGCCTTTAGGAGGTGTGCCATGGAAGGCAGTCCTAGTCGAAAAACCTGCATGTCGCCCTCGGCACGCCGCGAGGACTCCGCACACGCATAAACGCCACCGGCAGATCGCCAAAACCACCACAAAGGCGCGCTGCACCCTTTGTGGGCTCAAGTGCTTGACGTGAGCGACATCTAGGTTTTTTGAAGCAAATACGACACGTACGCTAACTCCCTTCAACAAGGAGGACCCTATGCTGATGCTCAAAACCGCCACGGTACTCGAAGCCATCTCCAAGCGCCGCCGCACGGCGCGCCCTGCCGCTCATACCGGCCTGTCCAAGAACACCATATTCGCCACCACCCATAGCGCCGAGGACGCCCTCGTACTGCTTGACGCCACGGCAAACGGCCTCACCGCCGAGCAGGCAACCGAGCGCCTGGACGCCTCCGGCCCCAACACCATCGAGACACCGCCCAAGACGCTCGCCCGCCGCATCGCCGACGCCTTCCTCGATCCCTTCGCCGGCATCCTCGCCGCGCTCGCGCTGGTCTCGCTCTACATCGACGTGCTCGCCGTGCCCGAGCCGCAGCGCGACCCCTCCACGGTCATCGTCATCGGCATCATGCTGCTGGTATCGGGCGGCATGAAGTTTATCCAGGAAGCCCGCAGCGGCAATGCGGCAGAGGCCCTCAAGGACCTGGTCTCCAACACTTGCACCGCCCTGCGCGACGGCGAGCGCGTCGAGATCCCCTTTGACGAGCTCGTCCCCGGCGATGTGATCCGCCTCTCTGCCGGCGATATGGTTCCAGCCGATGCCCGCATCATCACCGCGCGCGACCTGTTTGTCATCGAATCCGCACTCACCGGCGAGAGCGAGGCCGTCGAGAAGACCGCTGCCATCACCGTCGTCGAGGGCGCCGACGGCTCCGCGCTGCCGCTCTCTGCCTGCAAGAACATCGTCTTTACCGGCACCTCCGTGCAAAACGGCGCTGCCATGGCGCTTGTCGTTGTCACCGGTTCGGACACCTACCTGGGCGGCATCGCCAAGATGCTCAACGGGCGCGGCGAGAAGAGCGCGTTTGACCGTGGCGTCTCGAGCGTCTCCATGTTGCTCGTACGCCTCATGCTCGCTATGGCGCCGGCCGTCTTTGCCATCAACGCCGCCACCAAGGGCAACGTCATCGACGCGCTGCTGTTCGCCACGAGCGTAGCCGTGGGCATTACGCCGCAGATGCTCCCCGTCATCGTGACCACGAGCCTGTCGCAGGGCACCAAGGACCTCGCCCGTCGCCAGGTTATCGTCAAAGAACTGCCGGCGATCCAAAACCTGGGTGCCATGGACGTCCTGTGCTGTGACAAGACCGGCACCCTCACCGAAGACCGCATCGTGCTCGAGCGCTACCTCAACACCGATGGCGACGAGGACACGCGTGTGCTGCGCCATGCGTTTTTGAACAGCTTCTTCCAGACCGGCCTCAAGAACCTTATCGACCTGGCCGTAATCGACCGTGCCGATGTGACACCCTCGACCGTCGCACCCGATTCCATGCTGGGCCAGAGCCTGCGCGACCGCTATACCAAGGTCGACGAGGTGCCCTTCGATTTCTCGCGCCGTCGCCTGAGCGTAGTTGTAGCCGACGCCCAGGGCAAAACCCAGATGGTTACCAAGGGAGCTGCCGAGGAAATGCTCGAGATCTGCTCCTTTGTCGAGGTCGATGGCATCGCTCAGCCGCTCACCAAAGACAAGCTCGCCCAGATTCGCAAGCAGGTCGCCAGACTTAACGCCGAGGGCCTACGCGTAATTGCTGTGGCGCAGAAGACCAATCCGCGCTGCGTGGGCGAGTTTGGCATCGCCGACGAGTGCGACATGGTGCTGATGGGCTTTTTGGCCTTCCTCGATCCGCCCAAAGCAAGTGCTGCGGGCGCCGTCGCCACCCTCGAGGCCAAGGGCGTGGCGGTCAAGGTCCTAACCGGCGACAACGACCGCGTCGCCGCCACCGTCTGCGAGCAGATTGGTATCGATGCGAGCAACGTCTTGCTCGGCTCCGAGATCGATGCGCTCGATGACGCCGAACTTGCCGAGCGCGCCGAGAAAACCCACCTCTTCGCCAAGCTCTCGCCGCTGCAGAAGGCGCGCCTGGTACGTGTCATGCGCGAGATGCTCGGCCACACCGTGGGCTTTATGGGCGACGGCATCAACGACGCCGCCGCCATGCGTGCGAGCGATTGCGGCATCTCGGTCGATTCGGCCGTCGATATTGCCAAGGAATCCGCCGATATCATCTTGCTTCAGAAGGACCTGGGCGTGCTCGAGCGCGGCATCATCGAAGGCCGCCGCACTTACGGCAACCTGCTCAAGTACCTCAAGACCACGGTGAGCTCCAACTTTGGCAATGTGCTGTCCGTGACCGTCGCGAGCCTGTTCTTGCCGTTTTTGCCCATGAGCGCCCTGCAGCTGGTACTGCTGTCGCTGGTCTACGAGATCGTGTGCATCGCACTGCCGTGGGACACCGTCGATGACGCCTGGACTGCCCGCCCGCGTGCCTGGGACGCCGCGTCCATCAAGGGCTTTACGCTCGAGCTGGGCCCCGTGAGCTCGCTGTTTGACATCGTGACCTTCGCCGCGCTCTTCTTTGTCGTGTGCCCCGCCGCCGTGGACGCAAGCTGGTCCGAGCTTGCCGCCGCGGGCGACGTCGCGGGTATGGCGACCTTTGCTGCGCTCTTCCAGAGCGGCTGGTTTGTCGAGTCCATGTGGTCGCAGACACTCGTGGTCCACATGCTGCGTTCCCCGCATCTGCCGAGCCCGCGCGACCACGCCGCGCCCACACTGTGCGTTCTCACCGTACTGGGCCTGGCGCTCGTCACCTGGCTGCCGGCAAGCCCCATCGCCGATGCACTGGGCCTCATGCCGCTGCCGACGAGCTTCTTCGCGCTGCTCATCGGCATCGTCTCTGCCTACACCGCGCTCACCCAGCTGGCAAAGCGCCGCTACATTGCCCGCCACGGCGAGCTGCTGTAGCAAGTAGACGGAAAACACCCTGCCAGCTGCCGTTGCCACTACCACAGCTGCCAGCGCCCCTGCCACTGCCGTTGCCTCTGCCGCCGCCGCAATCTATCCCCTCAGCAATTGCGGTGAAATAGTTCCTGTTTAAAGCCTCGTGACTTTAATTTAGGGACTATTCCACCGCAACTTATTGGAGGATTAGCTAGTCCTTGGGCGTCCAGGACCAGAAGAAGTTGATCAGGGCCACACGCGAGGCGGTATCGGGCTTCTTGTTGATTGAGGAAATGTGGCGATAGAGCGTGGAGCGCGAAAGGAAGAGCGTTGTGGCGATGTCCTGAACGCTCTGGTCCGAAACGACCAAGACCTCAAGAATATCGCGCTCGCGCTCTGTAAGCCCAAAGGTGGCGACGAAGGCATCAAGGCGTTCATCGGACGTGAGCTCCGCTGCTTCCACGGGCTCGGAGTCGGAGCATGTGGGCGCAAGATCCCCACCAAGATCGTCGGTGGCAAGCGGCAGGCCATCCTGCATCACGGCATCATCGGCTCGTTGCCCCAACTGCCCCAGCAGCGTAATCGCAATGCCCACAAACATCACGAGCGCCGCACCGACCGCAGCCAGCACGTTTTGACTCGAGATAATCGCCACCGCCGGCGCCGTCACGAGCATCGAGCACACGTTGTTGACGACGCGACCCATGCACGGCCAAAAATATGACCAGCGCGCATAGAGCGAGACGGCGGCATATTTTGTGGTAAAGAACACCACGAAAAAGCCCGAGCCCAGATAAAAAATGATCGTGGCAGCGAGCTCGTTGCCACCATTGCCGTCGACGATGAGCACAAAGAACGAAAGCGTGGACAGTATGGCGGCACATGTCATGCCGATATTCATATACGAGCGGCCGTGCAGGTCAAATAGTGCGCCAGCGACCAACGAGCTCACGACAAGCAGCAGGCGCGGCCAATCGCCCAAATCGACGGCTCCGACAGCATGCAAGGTCGTGAAGCCCGCGTTGAGAGCGGCGAATACGCTGGAAAGATACGCCGTCGCCACGGTCAGGCGAACTACGGCGCGACGGAATGCCGCCTTTGCCTCGGGATCGTCATGCCACTTGGCGCCATATTCCAGAGCATCTACCGAAAGCCCGGCGGCACTGGGTTCAAAGTTGGGGTCGGACTCGTCGCGCAGCTTGGCGCGTCGGACACCGTGGAGCAACGCCACCTGCGCGATCGCACAGACGACCAGAACAGCCTGCTGAGGAATACCGACAGGCATCGCCATGTGGTTGATCACCTGTACCAGAACGCCCATGGCATAGGAAAGTGCGGCGGCGCGCGCCAGGCAGGGCGTCTGCGCAAAACGCCGCGCAAGATTGGCATGGGCGGTCGATCCGCAATAGCCCAGGGCGCAGCACGCCACCAGGCCGCCGACAATTACCACCTCAAACCGCACTGCCGTAATCATCAGCAGCAACGCCGATACCAACAGCACGCCTGTATATCGCTCGTCGCATCGATCGTCTGGGGAAGGCGATAGTACAGAAATGGGCGCACGAAAAAGCCAATCACGCTCGCGCCGACAACGATGCTCTCGTAGATGACGACCTCACTCGATGGCACGAACTCGGCCATGCGCACATCAAAGAGATACTCGCACGCCAAAAACGTGAAGAAGAACAGCGCCAGGCATATAATCTCCCGAATGCCCCGACGCAAATATGCGGTTGTGTCTCCCATGCCCCTCATGGTTAACCCCCCAGCTGCTCAATTGTCTGGAAATCTATTTTAATAAAGAACCAGTCTCAATACCGAAGCCAGGCTCGAAATGTTGCCAATTCGACCCCAGCCGTCCACATCACGCCGCGATTTTGAGCCGCATGGACCAGAAGGAACGCGCGCGATCTCTAGCTCGGCCAGGAGTGTCTCCAACTACCACTCATTTAAGTACGTCCATTACAGTCGAAATTGTCAGCCCGGGACCGTCTCGGGCTACGATTGAGGCGCGCCCAGAACGGGCCGCCGACCGGGCGCCCGCGCACGGCCGAACGTCCCTGCCCCC
>SKET01002742.1_pt1 | contig 10388 bp, 6 predicted proteins | sample 4841461 | NCBI WGS metagenome assembly SKET01 (sample SAMN11008802, study PRJNA524170) | human gut metagenome | biome: Human fecal sample; material: Feces; isolation source: fecal sample from pouch patient p5 | host: Homo sapiens | place: Israel: Tel-Aviv | collected 2014-02-13
GCTCGCCGAGCCGTACGACGTGAGCCGCATTACGGTGCGCCGCGCCGTCGAGGAGCTGTGCTCCGATGGCTACCTGGTTAAGCAGCAGGGCCGTGGTACCTTTGTCTCCACGCCGCACATCAATCGTCAGTTCCACGCTTCGACGCTGCAGACGTTTACCGCGCTGTGTGCCAGCAACGGCATGAAGGCGGGCGCGCATGTGGTCGATCGCCAGATTGTGCCGGCACGTCAAAATGAGATGGAGTTCTTTGGCCTGCAGAAGGACGCGCTGCTGCTGCACATCAAGCGCGTGCGTACAGCCGACGGCGAGCCCATCTTTGAGGAGAACATCTTTGTGCCGTTTGACGCCTACCGTGAGCTGTTGACGGCCGATCTTGAGGACAAGTCGATTTTTGCCGAGGTCGAGCGTGTTGGCGGAACGCCGATTGTCTCGGTTGGCTACCGTACGGTCGAGGCCGTTCGAGCTAACGCCGAGCAGGCGGCCGAGCTGGGCATTGCTCCGCACGATCCGCTGCTCAACCTGCGTGCCGGCTTTACCGGTCCCGATGACGAGCCGGTTTTGATGGGTAAGCAGTACTACGTGGGATCGCGCTACGTTATGGTCATGTAAGTTACGCGGTTTTACCAAACCGCGTAACGGCTCGACGCTGCGCCTTTGGTTCCGCCGTTCTAACGAACGGCGGACCGGTCGACGCTGCAAACGCCCCTAAGCGGCAATCTGCCTTTCAACTTCGGCGGCATGACCAGAAGGTCAATGCCGCCTTGTTTCAAGGCACCTTGCTCGCTCTGGCGGGCTTTCGCTGACATTGCCAGAACATCGACGTTGCCGGGCCGGCACTTGGGGACGTTCCTTTTCTGTCGGCACCTGGGGACACTCCTTAGTCATTGGGGACGCTCTTAAACGACTAGTCTGGGCGGCGGCCGTGTGCTGCTGTCCGCGTGGCGGCGTATAATCGGCGGCAGATGACTTGGACGTTAGGAAACCATGACCGATAGCATGCAGCAGATGGCGCTCGACACGCTCGGCGCCTATTTTGGCTACACCTCGTTTCGCCCGGGACAGGACCGCATGGTCGATGCGATCCTTGCCGGTCGCGATGCGCTGGGTGTTATGCCCACGGGTGCCGGCAAGTCCATTTGCTACCAGGTGCCCGCGCTCATGCTGCCCGGCATCACCTTTGTGGTGAGTCCGCTGCTGTCGCTTATGGAGGACCAGACCCGTGCGTTGCTCGCGGCGGGTGCGCGACCCAGCTATCTCAACTCCAGCCTTACTCCGGCCCAGCAAAACACCGTGCTCAAGCGGGCGCGCGAGGGCCGCTACCAGCTTATGTACGTGGCGCCCGAGCGCTTGCTCGAGCCGCGTTTTTTGGCCTTTGCGCAGGAGGCTGCGGGTTCCGCCGGCATTGGCGTGCCGCTCGTGGCCATTGACGAGGCCCACTGCGTAAGCCAATGGGGTCAGGATTTCCGCCCCGCCTATCTGCAGATTCGTGAGTTCATCGATTCCCTGCCGCAGCGCCCCATCGTGGCGGCGTTTACCGCCACGGCGACCGAACGCGTGCGTGCGGATATTCAGCAGATGCTCGGCCTGCAAAACCCTGCGACGGTGGTGACGGGCTTCGATCGCAAGAATCTCTACTTTGGTTGCGAGGAGATGGGCGACAAGGCCAAGACTGCCTGGGTGCGCGACTATGTGATCGCGCATTCGAGCGAGAGCGGTATCGTGTATTGCTCGACCCGCAAGACGGTCGATGCGCTGGCGGGCGAGCTTGCCGAGGCGCTGGGCCCCAGCGGCATTCGCGTTGGCCGCTACCATGCCGGCATGGGCAACGACGCCCGTCGCCAAAGCCAGCGCGCCTTTATCGACGACGATATCCAGGTGATGGCTGCCACCAACGCCTTTGGCATGGGCATCGACAAGCCCAACGTGCGCTACGTGATCCACAACAACGTGCCCGAGAGCATCGAAGCCTACTACCAGGAGGCGGGCCGCGCCGGCCGCGATGGCGACCCGGCCAGCTGCTACTTGCTGTGGAACGGCAACGATTTTCGCATGCGCCGCTTTCTGATCGACCGCGGCGATGCTGCCGATGAGGCGCTCGACGACGAGCAGCGCGCGTGGGCGCTCCAGAATCGATATCGTCTGCTCAGCCAGATGGAGGGCTACTGCAATACCACCGGCTGCCTGCGCGAATACATGCTGCGCTACTTTGGCGACGAGGCCGCGGCCGAGCATGCCGCGGCCAGTACGGGCGGCACCGCCACGGACGACGTCGAGAGCTGCGGCAACTGCAGCAACTGCCTCACGCAGTTCGAGGTCGAGGACGTCACCGATATGGCCCGCGCCGCCGTGCGCTACGTGGCCACGCGTCCCATGCGCTTTGGCAAGTCGCTCATCGCCGATGTGCTCCACGGCGGCAACACCGAGCGCATTCGCCAGATGCATCTGGACGAGGACCGCGGCTACGGTGAGCTGTCGAGCGAATCGGTCGGGCGCATCAAGGACATCATCGGCCAGCTGTGCGGCCGCGGTTATCTGGCCACCTCGCAGGGGCAGTACCCGGTCGTGGGGCTGGGTCCGCGTGCCGTCGAGGTCGAGGATGAGGCGTTCGCCTTTACCGTTAAGCGTCGTGCGTCCAAGCGCAAGGCCTCGGCCCGCGCCCGCCGCGCCGTCGATCTGCTGCGCGAGGAGGCCGAGCTGGATCAGCGCCCGCGTGTTGGCGACGATGCCGAGCTGTTCGAGCGCCTGCGTGCCCTCCGCAAGGAGATCTCGACGGAGCTGGAGATGGCGCCGTACATGGTCTTTTCCGACAAGGCCCTGCGCGGCCTGTGCCGCCTACGCCCACAGACGCGCGACGAGCTTATCCAGGTCAACGGCATCGGCGAGAAAAAGGCCGACGCCTTTGGCGAGCAGTTTATGGCGGCGATTGAAGAGTTTGAGTCCGAGCATGCACGGAATGGAGCATAACGATGGCATCCGATGATAAAACCGAGCGCACTGAGGTGTCCGCTGTGCCGCTGTACCAGCAGGTTATGGACGACCTAAAGGGCGAGATCGCGCGTGGCGTGTACGCATCCGGCTCGCGCATTCCTTCCGAGATGGAGCTCGCGAAGTACTACGGCGTGGGACGCATCACCGTGCGCCGCGCCATCGAGGAGCTGTCGCGCGCGGGGTATCTCAACCGCCAGCAGGGGAGGGGCACGTTCGTGTGCGCGCCCAAGCTCAAGCGCAAGATTGTCCAGAAGGGTGATGTTCAGAGCTTTTCCGAGGGTTGCGCTGCCAACGACATGGTGCCGGGTGCGCGCCTGGTATCGCGCACGGTGGTTGCGGCGACGCGCGAGGACGCGGCGTTCTTTGGCGTAGAGCCCGGCTGCGAGCTTATCGTGGTCGAGCGCGTGCGCACGGCCGACGGCATCCCCGTCATGCTCGAGAACAACGCCTTTGTGCTGGCTGACCATCCCTATCTGCAGACACTTGCCGATAAGGACCTCACCGATAACTCGATCTTTGCGCTCGTTGCCGAGCATTCGGGCCGCGCGCCGCTCAAGTCCGACCCTTGCACCGTGGAGATTGCGCTTGCCGATGCTCAGGCGGCCCCGCTGTTGGAGGTGCCGGTCGGCGAGCCGCTCTTCTATATGGAGGCGTACTTTACCGATGCGGACGAGCGGCCCTTGCTGCTCGGACGCCAAAAGATCGTGGGCTCGCGCTACGTGTTCGACATCTAACGTCCATAGATAGAACAACATAGAATAAGTTTGGTGAAATGACTTCACGAGCGTCGTCGTGCGTGCTATAAATAGGACAACATAGAACGACCGCAGGTACGAGCTGTCGTCGTTCAAAACCGCCACACAAGGAGGAGCATCACCGTGAACGCACGCGATCTGGTTCAGGAAATTATCGAGCGCAAGGGCAAGATTGAGAACGTCTTTTGGATCGCCTGCGGCGGTTCGATGATCGACCTGATGCCGGCCAACGAGCTGCTCAAGCGCGAGGCCACCACGTTTGCCTCGACGGTCTACACGGCGCGCGAGTTTTGCCTGATGGCTCCCAAGAGTCTTGGCGAGAAATCACTCGTCATCGCCTGCAGCCACAGCGGCAATACGCAGGAGGTCGTCGACGGTTGCGAGATGGCGCTGGCAGCCGGCGCCGAGGTCGTGGCCATGACCGACTGCGAGGGCTCCAAGATTGATAACGGCAAGTGGACCACCTGGGTCTATCCGTGGGGCGAAGGCGTGCCGCAGGCCGAGGTTCCGCAAGGCATCGGCGTCCTGATGGCTGCCGAGCTGCTCGACCAGCAGGAGGGTTACGAGGCACTCGCCGACATGTACGCCGGCCTTAAGCAGATGGATGCGCTGTTGCCCGCTGCCCGTGAGAAGGTCAACGCCGAGCTGGGCGATCGCTTTGCCGAGCTCTGCCAGCAGCATAAGTTCTTCTATATCCTGGGTTCCGGCCCCAACTTTAGCCAGACCTACGCCATGGCGATTTGCTCGCTTATGGAGATGCAGTGGCAGCACTGCTGCTACATCCACTCCGGCGAGTATTTCCACGGTCCCTTCGAGGCTACCGAGCCCGGCGTGTTCTACTTTGTGCAGCTCGGATCGGGCGAGTGCCGCCCCATGGAGGAGCGCGCGCTGGCGTTCCTCAACACGCACACCGATACGGTTATGGTGCTCGATGCACTCGAGTACGGCGTGGGCGAGGTGCCCGCCAGCGTGCGTTCGTACCTGGAGCCGATATTCTTCTACAACATGAGCTGCGAGCTGCGCGCCGCCCGCGGAAAGGTGTTCGACCACAGCCCTGAGATTCGTCGCTACATGGGCATCGAGCAGTACTAGGTAACGGGAAAGGCATTCACCTTCGATTCGCAAGCGAACAGCGTGCGTAAAAAGCGGGCCGCGCCGGTGGGTTTCCGGCGCGGCCCGCGTAGTATCGCGCATAGATTCGCAAGGTTGCGGCAGCCAGCGGCTTACTTGGCGTCGTAGGCCTCGGTATCCCACCAGTCGAGCTGGGCGATGTTGTCGCGGATGTGCTGGCAGCTCTTGTGGAAGCCCTCGAGCTCGTGCTCGGAAAGGTCGAGTGTGTAGACCTCCTCGACGCCCTCGGCACCGATCACGCACGGCAGGGAGGTAAAGATACCCTCCTCGCCATACTGGCCGGTCATAAGCGTAGAGGCCGAAAGCACGGCGTGCTCGTTGTGCAGCACGGCGGCGCAGACGCGCGCGGCGGAGTTGGCGACGGCGTACTCGGTGCACTGCTTGCCCTGGTAGGTCACATAGCCGCCCTTGCGTGCAAGCTCCTCGACCTCCATGTGGTCGAAGGCGTACTTGTCGGGGTTCTCGGCCTGAAGCTCGTTGAGGTTTTTGCCAGCGATGGTTGCGGCCTTAAAGGCAGCAAGCTGGCTAAAGCCGTGCTCGCCGATCATGTAGGCGTCGATGGACTTGGGGCTCACGCCGACCTTCTTGGAGATCTCGGTGCGCAAGCGGGCGGAGTCCAGACCGCAGCCCGAGCCGATGATCTTCTTGGGATCGTAGCCGGTCAGGTGCCACAGCTCGGTGCACACGACGTCGCAGGGGTTGGAGATGCTCACGAAGATGCCGTCAAAGCCAGCGTCGACGATACGCTTGGCAAAGGAGCGGGCGGCGTCGGTGGTAAAGAACAGCTCGCCGTCGCGGTTGCCGGCGGCCAGCGCGACCTTGCCGGCGGCGTTGACGATGACGTCGCAGCAGGCCAGCTCCTCGTAGTGGTCGTAGCAGTTGACGATTTTGGTGTTATACGGGACAAACGAAAGGGAGTCGCGCAGGTCCTGGACCTCGGACGTCACCTTGGCCTCGTTGATATCGCACAGGTACAGTTCGTCGGCAATGCCCTGCATAAGCAGGCTATTGGCGACATGTGCTCCTACGTGGCCCTGGCCGACCACACCGATCTTACGCGTCTGGTACATATGAGTATCCTTTCGGCCGAGTTTTTCACGTCGAACCATTGTAGCGTCCTGCCGTCACTTTGCTAGGCTAAAGCGCCGTAGATTTTCGGGACATGCCTTAATCTCTACTTTTGGAGCGATTTGGGCCGCTGACGACATCGCTGGGCGATGTGCTCGCGCGGATGGGGCCGCTCGTTGTACCATAGCTGCAACTGACTCGTAAGGAGCATCCATGCCCATTCGCATCCCCGACGCCCTCCCTGCCGCCGCGCAGCTCGAGAGCGAGAACATCTTTGTCATGACCGAGTACCGCGCGTTGCACCAGGACATCCGTCCGCTGCGCGTGCTCATCCTCAACCTCATGCCCACCAAGATCGCCACCGAGACGCAAATCATGCGCAAGCTCTCCAACACGCCGCTGCAGGTGGAGGTGGACCTGCTGCGCACCAAGACGCACGAGGCCACGCACGTGAGCGCCGGCCACCTGGAGACGTTCTACCGCACGTTCGACGACATCCGCGACATCCACTACGACGGTCTGATCATCACGGGCGCGCCGGTGGAGCAGATGCCGTTCGAGGAGGTCGACTACTGGCCCGAACTCTGCCAGATCATGGATTGGTCCACCACGCACGTGCATTCCACGCTGCACATTTGCTGGGGCGCGCAGGCTGGCCTGTACCATCATTACGGCATCCAGAAGTACGACCTGCCGGCAAAGGCGAGCGGCGTGTTCGAGCATTATCTGGTGAAGCCGCAAAGCCCGCTGGTCCGCGGCTTTGACGACCGCTTCTATGCCGTGCATTCGCGCAACACCGATGTGCGCCGCGAGGACGTGGAGGCCGAGCCGCAGCTTGAGGTCGTGGCCGTGTCCGATGAGGTTGGCCTGTACATCGTCAAGTCGACCGACAGCCGTCGCTTCTTTGTATTTGGCCACCCCGAGTACGATACCGACACGCTGCGCCTGGAGTACGAGCGCGATGTGAAGCGCGGGCTCAACCCCCAGGTGCCGGCGCATTACTTCCCGGGCGACGACCCCTCCGCCGAGCCGCGCAACGTCTGGCGCAGCCAGGCTCAGCTGTTCTACACCAACTGGCTCAACTACTACGTCTACCAGACCACGCCCTACGACCTGGCCCGCGCCGGCGAGGAGCACTAGGCCGTCGGGAGGTGCGCCAGCCGTTAGGCGCTGACGATGTGGGGCAGCGGCAGGTCGTGGGCGTCGGTGGGAACGTGGCCGACGCGCTGTTCGTCAAAGGCGATGCCGACGATTTGACATACGGGCGAGAGCATGGGCAGGTAGCGGTCATAGCAGCCGCCGCCGTAGCCTAGGCGCGTGCCGGCGCGGTCGAATGCTACGAGCGGCACGACGATCATGTCGAGAGCTTCGGCAGGCACGATAGGGAAGCGGCCGCTGTCGATGTTTATGGCCGCGAAAGCCCGTGTGGGGTGGGCGATAAACGGAGCCGCGGACGCATCGTCGGCGGCAACTGCCCGCATGCACATGCGCTGGCCACAAGCTGCGGCATCAATTGCCGAGAGCATGCACGGATAGGCCACGCGCCAGCCGCGTTTGGCGGCCGCAGCGGCAAACGCGGCAGGATTGACTTCGGAACCCATCGCGGCATAGACGGCAACGGTGTGCGGTGCCGCGGGATCCGAGCGACCCAGTCGCTCAACAAGCCGCGCACAGATAACGGCAGACTTCGCCGCCCGCACATCCAAATCAATCGCATCGCGCCGGGCAATCACCGCTCGCCGCAATTTAGCCTTGTCCATCCCAACCTCCTCTAGCAAACCTGCCAAAAAGGGACAGGTTTATTTTGGCAGGTTTTATCTGGGCAAACAGCAAAACAACCACGAAGGGGATACATGCACCTTCGTGGTGGTCTGTGCTGTGATGGGTGTCTGCGGCGGTTTGTCTCGATCTGTAACAGTAACTCGGCAAAATTGGACTTAGATGTTACAGATTGAGACAAAGAGCTGGTGCCGTTCGGGAACGTCTCGATCTGTAACATCTGGAGCCGATATTGCCGTCTAGATGTTACAGATCGAGACAAACCGCCGCGGTGGGCTGCGCCGCCTCGCCCAAGCCGTAGAAAAAGGTAGATTTTCAGGCATGTCCCAAAAATCTACCTTTGTTGTGGTTAGCCCAGCAGGTCGATGACGTTGAAGCCGGCGTTGCTCTTGGCGATGACATCGCGGCCGCCAAAGACACAGGTCGGCGATTCGGCCGCGATGCGCGTGACGTCAGCGCCGAGCGTGCGCAGCTCACCGGGCGTGGCAGCGAGCATCTGGGCGCGGCGCTCCTCGCGTGCGTGCGGATCGAGCCCAGCCAGGTAGGTCGTGTTGCGGCGCTTGGTGAGCGCGTACGGCTTCACCGGCGCGTCCATGCCGCTCACGCAGCTCACGATAAAGCCCTCAAAGGCGGCCTCGTCGGGCTCAAAGCTGCCGAGCCATTCGCCCGCGCGTTCCACGCGCTCAATCGAGGGGTCGATTGCCGGGTCGCGGTAGGTGTAGAACGCCGTCTGGCGCTCGCCGGCTGCGCGGAATCCGCAGCCGTACGCACCGCCCTTCACGCGAATCTCGTTCCACAGGTAATCGTAGGAGAGCGCGTTGGCAGCTACGGCCCAAGCGCCCGTCACGTCGATGCCCAGGCGACGCGGGTCGCACGCGCGCGCCGCAAAGCAGATGTCGCTGGGGATGACGAAAGCCTCGTGACGGTCGCACGGCGTCGGCACCACGAGCGTGCCGCTGCCAGCGCCGTCGCCAGCGCCCAGCCCCAGGTCGCCCGCGGCGTCCCAGTACGCGTTAAAGTCCTCATCGCTGCCGGTAAAGCTCGCCATGCAGCCATCGGCCACAAAGATGCGGTCTGCCAGCGCGGCAAGCTTGGCGCGCAGGTCGTCCAGGCGCTCGTCAAAGTGCTCGAGCAGATCGCGCAGGAACAGGTAGAAGTCCACGCCCGAAAGCTGCTCACGTACCACGGCCGAAGGCGAGCTGTAGCTCATCGCGCGGCCGAGCGCCGCCGAGTGGCCGTTGTTGATAAAGCCCTGCTCAAGCCCAATGCGAATCTGCGTGAGCACGTCGCGAACGCGGTCGGCGTCGGCATCCGCCAGCAGCGTGCTCGACCACACCTCGCGCGGCAGGCTCGCCAACGCATCGATCTTTTCGGACAGGGCGCCGGCGCTCACCAGCAGGTAGGGGCGCACGCCGTCCACGTCGGGCTGGGTCATGACCTCGGTCGTAAAGCTCAAAAAGCCCAGCTTGCCGGCGAGCAAGTTGTCGAGCTCCTCGGCCGAGTGCTCGCGCGTGGGCAGCTGCTTGAGCAGACGGCAGAGCAGCGTCACGTAGGGTAGGTCCTCAAATGCGACGCAGCTCAGGTCGAAGTACTGCATGGCGTAGGCCAGGCGGTTGGTGGGGATGCCGTGGCGCAGACAGGGGATGGGCGCGGTCGTGTCCACAACGAGCGGCGGCTCGGGGCGCGCCTCGCCAATGTCGGATACGCGCAGGCGCGGCAGCGTGGCCTTGGCCTCGGGCGTGTCCTCGGCCTCCTGCGCGGCACGCAGCGCGGCCGTGCGCTCGACCACGTCGGCCAGCTCGGCATCGGTCATGGCGTCGCGCTTGGCTGCCAGCTCGGCGGCCTCGGCGCTCTCCGAACCCTCGGCGGCGTCCACCGTCACCAGCTCGGCCAGAGCCATGTGGTCGTTCTCCAGCACGAGCTCGCGCAGCAGGTCCTCAAAGTAGCTACCGTTCAGCTCGCCGCGCAGCTCCTCGTACACCGGTCCGTACTTGAGCGCCAACGTCGCGGCGTCGTCATCGTAGAGCCAGGTGCTCAGCGCGTCGCACGCAATGGCCACGCCGTCGGCGATGCCATAGTCGCGCTGGCGCAGGTCGTACTCGTTGCTGCTGATGATAGCCTCCAGGCGCTCGCGCGGAACGCCGTGCTCGCACAGGTCGCGGCAGGCGTCCTGGAACACGCGGCGCAGCTCGCGCGCTATGCCGGGCTGCGCATTTTGCAGCATGATGAGCTCGTAGGGCTGCAGGCTCTCGGCCGCGGTGTAGCTCACCACGTTGCCGCCCAGGCCGGCGGCCAGAATGGCCTTCTTAACCGGCGCTTCATTGGAACCCAGCAGCGCCTCGAACAGGATGTCCGCCGCGATCGTGCGCTTGCGGTCGAGCGCGCTGCCCAGCACCAGGCCCAGGCCTACCAGGGCGTTCTCGGGCGTAGTGGCCATCTCGACGCGCTTATACTCGCAGGTCACAGGCTCCTGCACGCCCAGCGGATTGGGCGCCAGTGTGGACGGGTCCTCGCCGGCGGCAACGGCAGCGTCCATGCGGCGGCTCGCGGCGCTCGGCTGCGACAGATAGCGCTCGTCCAAAAAGGCCAGCGCGTGGTCCACGTCCAGGTCGCCGTAGAGCGTGATGTAGGAGTTGGAAGGATTGTAGTGGCGCGCGTGCGTGTCC
>SKET01002748.1_pt1 | contig 10361 bp, 8 predicted proteins | sample 4841461 | NCBI WGS metagenome assembly SKET01 (sample SAMN11008802, study PRJNA524170) | human gut metagenome | biome: Human fecal sample; material: Feces; isolation source: fecal sample from pouch patient p5 | host: Homo sapiens | place: Israel: Tel-Aviv | collected 2014-02-13
ATCCCATAGTTTTCATCTATATTTTTATTTTTATTTTCTATAAAAAGAAATGCATGTAGGATACTGCACTGTCTTTACCGGTTTATTCAGTAAAAGCATTTATATCCTACACGCACTTCTTTTTACTCTCTTTTATAATTATCCTGCCAGATGAAGCACTCCGATCAGCAGAATACCACACAGTCCATAGTAAGCTACAACCGCAACAAGGTCGTTGATGGTCGTAATAAGTGGTCCGGACGCTACCGCCGGGTCGATATTGATCTTCTTGAAGAACAGCGGAATCAGTGTACCCACCGCACCGGAAATTACCATTGCCACCATCAGAGACAGACCGATGCAGCCTGATACCGCATACGCGAACGCCCAGGTCTTTCCTTTGAAGAGTGCAATATAAAGTCCTAATACGAGGAATGACAAAATTCCAAGAATCGCACCATTTGAAAATGCGATCCGCATCTCTTTGAATACCAGTTCTACTTTCTGCTTTCCTGTCAGAGATTCATCCATCAGAACACGGATCGTTACCGCCAGTGACTGGGTACCGACGTTACCTGCCATGTCCAGGATCAGTGACTGGAAACACATAATGATCGTCAGCTGGCTTACTACCTGCTCAAATACACCTACAACAGAAGATACAACTGTTCCCAGTGCCAGCAGAACAAGCAGCCAAGGGAGACGTTTTTTCATGCTCTCTTTGAGTGGCTCTTTCAAATCTTCTTCTGCAGTCAGACCAGCGAACATCGCATAATCTTCACCCATCTCATCATCGACCAAATCTACAATGCTCTGGGATGTGATAACACCGAGAAGTTTATTATCGTTATCCAGGATCGGAATAGAATTTTCCGAATAATCTTTCAATTTTTCGATACAGTCATCAATCAGCTCATGACCGTATACATATGGATATGATGTCACGATCAGATCCTCAAGACGTGTATCCTGTCTTGCCGTGATCAGATCCTTCAGATCCATCGCACCGTAGAAGGTGTGATCCGCTGTCACCATAAAAATTGTAGAAATATTGTCATTTTTTGCTGCCTGACCGACAAGTTCGGTCATCGCCTGCTTTACAGTAAGATTCTCTCTGATCTCAATGTAATTCGTGGTCATTCTTGAACCGATCTCTTCATCATCGAATGCAGCAATAACTGCCATATCCTTTCTAGCTTCATCATCCATCAGCTCTAGCAAAAGAGCTCTCTTTTCTTTTGGAATCATCCGCAGTACATCTACAACCGCATCTGTTTCCATTCTGGAAAGAATTGCTGCTGCTTTCCGCACATCCATCTCATCCAGATATTCAGCAGCCTGCTTTTCATCGATATACTCGAAGATATCCGCAAGCATGTCCAGATTCAGAATCCGGCACAATTTCCGCCGCTCTGCAACGGAGAGATCCGGGAATACATCTGCAAGGTCATTCTCATGGTAGTCTTCCAGTTTGTTTCTCATAATTCCCGGAGAGGCATTGCTTCTTACAATGCCCAGGATCTCAGCTCTATAGTCCTGGTAGTCCTGATAATCCTGTGTATTTTCCATAACTTTCGCCCTCCTTATCCTTTTTCCAGCACAAAAACATGCAGAATCAAAGTCTAAAATTCTCCACATTTCTGTCTTTCATCCAATATTCAATTATGAATGTCAATACGGGAAAACAGGATAAGAAATGCTATACGAACAAACAGAATGAACTGCTGCCATTTTCCCATCCTGCGTATATACTTCGCCCATGACTATCACAACTGTCCATTCTGTTCACCTGCCTTTTGTTTGAATTTGATTAAGAAGTTTTCAACTTCCTACGCTATTATAATACCTTAGTCTACAAAATTCAAACCTTTCTGTTTATAAAATTATTTTTTTATCAACTTTTTTCTTGTTTTTAACATTTACATCATTTTATGATTTTTTTGCCCTCTTCATTTCCCACTCGTATTTTATTTATGCATCCGATCTCGCATAAGAATTCTTCATCTGATTGCTCAGTTCGTACAAAACCTTGGACAATGTATCCGAAGTTTCCTTCTTCACCATCTTCGCAATCTCCCGGTTCGCTTCCCGTTTGATCTGCATACGCTTTGCTATATCACTTTCCTTCGTAAGATCGTCATCATACCGGTTTATGATCTGATGTGCCTTTGCCATCACATGTTCCTGGTAACGCTCAATATGGAAAATAGACTTTTTATAAGAAGCATCTGCCATCGCAGCGATCATTCTGCTTGACCAGTAGAAGTTCTCTGTTGAAACTTCCCCTGTCGTATTTGCAAAATATTCCGGTGTCTCATCAATATCTGCATAGAATGGAGCCATTACATTAAATGCATTGGATGCAAATGCCACCCATTCAATTGCGCGTGAATCTTCCGGCTGCTCCGGTCTCATCTGGATCAAAGACATAAAATCATTTCGATTGATACCAATGGAACGATATGCACCATTCATTGATTTGTCCCCGTAAGCTCCATACGGATCATAAGGTGTTCCCTGATAATGTGAAGACAGAACATATTTTACATCTTCTACTGTAACCTTCTTTTCCGGAACCATACACCACGGAATATCATCGGATACTGGTGTATAATCTGCATCCGGCCCGTCCCAGTTGTATGAATTTGGATTCAGGTAACGTTCCATAAACCAGGCTCTCGGTGTATTGTATACATGATCCGAATCATCATGGCTTCCAAAAGTATCTCTTGGATTTAAGGTTCCATCCATGGATGGGTTCAGATGATATTTCTCAATGAATTCCTTCATATCCGGAGAACACATATAATTTTTCTGCTCACCAAGTGCATCTTCCAGATCAAATTCATCCATTCCAAGCTGGTTCGGCATCACCACATAAACCTCATCAGGCACTTTTCTGGCAATCCAGTGATGTCCGCCGATTGTTTCCAGCCACCAGATCTCATTTACATCCGCGAATGCAATTCCATTCATCTCATAAGTACCATATTTCTCGAGAATACTTCCAAGTCTCTGCACGCCTTCTCTTGCGCTGTGGATATAAGGAAGCACGATATATACAATATCCTCTTCCCCGATTCCACCTGCAATTTCTTCCTGGTCGTCTGACTTCGGCTGATATGTAACCAGCGGATCCGCTCCAAGCACACGTGGATTGGATGTGATCGTTTCGGTTGCCGTCATTCCTACCTGCGCTTCATTTACCCCGCTTGCCGCCCAGATTCCTTCCCCCTTGACTGCGTTCGGCATGGCGGTATAACGCATCGGATTCTCTGGTAATTCTATTTTCACATGCGAAATCACCGATTCATATACCTTCGGCTGATCCTCCGGATGGATCACCACAAATTTTTTCGGCATATAAGCGCCTGACGGTGAATCATCATTCCTTGCGATCATCGTAGAGCCGTCATACGATGCCTTTTTTCCAACCAGTATTGTTGTACAAGCCATTTCATTTTCCTCCTGTTATCTCCTGACAAAATCTTTTTCGTCTAATTGAAATTATAGAATCATTCCTTCTTTTTTTCAACCACCAGACAATTTGTTTGTATTTTAAATTTTTCGTGGACGAATTCGCAAAAACAAGGTAAAGTAATTTTATAAACTTTACACTTTACTTGAGAGGAATTTCCTTATGAATAATGACAAGGATCATGCAACTTTATATGCTGAGCTGGAAGCCGAACGTTTTATGACAGATCAGATTTCCCTGCTTCATGAAGCAGAGGATCTGGCTGACGGTATCAATTTTATGCTCAAATCGATCGGAGAATTTACAGACGCCGACCGTGCTTATGTATTTGAAACCAGTGAAAATCATACTTCTACCAATACTTATGAATGGTGCGCCTCAGGAGTCACCCCGCAGATCCGGAATCTGCGTGATATTCCTTTTGAAAGCATGCCAAAATGGATCGAGGTTTTTCTTCATGGTGAAAATATTCTGGTCGAAGATCTGGAGGCTTACCGTGAATCTATGCCTCTGGAATATGAACTGTTAAAAGTTCAGAACGTTTCTACCCTGATCGCCTTTCCTATTTCTGTACACGAAAAGCTGATTGGTTTCGTTGGCGTAGATAATCCGGATATGGAGAAATCCAGCCTGATCCACCGCCTGCTGTCCCTTCTTGGCAAATATGTCGGAACTATGATCGAAAATCATAAGAATGAGCAGATGCGCCTGGAGGTTGTTGCCTCCAAATCCCGTCTGGATTATCAGCTGGAGATGGACGAAATTCTTCGTGGCGCACAGATCGGTATCTGGGCACTTGAGTTAGATGGCGATAAAGCTCCTCTGCTGCACCCAAATCCTACAATGTGTACTCTTCTTGGTGTGTCACAAGAGATGTCTCCTGAAGAAGTTTATCAGTTCTGGTATCACCGGCTTCCTCCCAAATACGTAACCCCGGTGCTTGATTATATACAGAAGGTCATTCACAAAAGTTATTCAGAAATCACATACCCATGGAATCATCCGTTACTTGGACAGATCTGGATACGATGTGGCGGTATCCTCTATCCGGATTATAAGGGAAATGGCATATGCATCCGTGGATACCATCAGGATGTCACCCGTAATATCGAAAATGAACGTAAATATCAGAACCTGACCGCTGCAACCAGTCAGATTTATCATGCAATTTACCATATCGATCTGATTCAAGACCGGATCGAAAAGCTTGCCGGTGCCAACCAGAACTATACACCGACCGGAGCTGTCACCTCCGCCACCGCGCAGTTAAATGATATCCTTGAGAAACTGGTTGCACCGTCACATCACGAGATCATGCAGTATTTCTTTGATCTGACAACGGTAAAAGACCGGCTGCACGGAAAGCTTTTTATAAGCCGGGAGTATCCATCTCCACAGGGGATCTGGCGCCGTGCCACCTTTATCGTCCAGAACCGCGACAATGATGACAATGTTACAGAAATTCTTTATGTAACCCAGATCATTGATGATTACAAGCAGAAAGAACTGGCTTACCAGCAGGAGCTGGTTAAGGCGGTCGAATCCGCAAATCAGGCAAATGCAGCCAAGACCGACTTCCTCAGTCGGATGTCACATGATATCCGCACCCCTCTTAACGGAATTCTTGGAATGCTCGATATTGCACAGAAAAATGAAACAAATCCCAAAGCACTGCTGGAGTGTCATGAGAAAATGCGTACTGCTGCTTTTCACTTAAAAGCTCTTGTCAACGATGTCCTGGATATGCAACAGATGGAAACAGACCGGTTCTTCCTTGAACAGATACCATTCGACATCCGTGAGATCCTTGACAATTGCTGGAGTATGCTGGAAGCACAGGCTTCCCGGCTTGATATCACTCTGAAAAAAATAAAACCGGGCAGTTTAAAATATCCTTATCTGATCGGAAGTCCATTACATATCCGTCAGATTTTCATGAATCTTTTAAGCAATGCAATTAAATATAATAAGCCCGGTGGTTCGATCTCTGTACACGCAGAGATCATCAGGCAGGTCCACCAGAATATTATTTACAAATTTATAATTTCTGATACCGGTATAGGTATGAGTCCGGAATTTCAGAAGCATATTTTTGAACCTTTTGCACAGGAAGATACCGGTGCCAGGACGATTTACAAAGGAACCGGGCTCGGTATGACGATCGTTCACAGACTGGTACAGGAAATGGGCGGTACGATCCAGCTGAAAAGTGAAAAAAATGTCGGCTCAACTTTTACACTGATCCTGCCATTTACCATTGACGAGCACCAACCTTCTGCCTCTGAGGAAACTGCCACTGATACTCCGGCAGATTTCTCGGATCTTCATATTCTTGTTGTAGAGGATAATGAACTGAACCTTGAGATTGCTGTTTTCTCTCTGGAAGCCGCAGGACTTAATGTATCCACAGCCATCAACGGACTGGAAGCCGTCCGGCTTTTTGAAAAATCAAAACCATATGAATACGACATCATTCTTATGGATATTATGATGCCGGTTATGAATGGTCTGGATGCCGCAAAGGCGATCCGCGGACTTTCCCGCCCTGATGCCACAACGGTTCCAATCATTGCCCTCAGCGCCAATGCTTTTGCGGAAGATATCCAGAAGTCAAAGAATGCCGGAATCAATGAGCATCTCGCAAAGCCACTGGAAATGGATAAGGTGTTGAAAGTGATTGCATCATATTGCAAGTAGCAGAAAGGAACAGATACTCGCTATGTATTGCATATTTTTTCAGAGTTTCTGTTTTATAAAAAATCGGATTATCAGGCGATCTGTCATTTCCCCGATAATCCGATTTTTATTTTACTTACATCTCAAATGCTTTCTTTATACTGTCATAATGCAGAAACTTTCCTTCTGCCGCAAATGCCTTAATCTCATCTAATGTTGCAAACATATAACCATCTGTCTCTGCCTCCTGAAGATGGAGATCTTTTTCATCAATATCCATCACAAAACGATACACATCTACGAAATAATTATCTCCTTCCCCCGGATTCTCTCTCTTGTAAGTGAAAAGATAACCTCCGTCTGCCCGGCTTACATCCAGTCCTGTTTCTTCTCTGACTTCTCTTAATACAGCATCGTAAGACGCTTCTCCCGCCTGCGCAGCACCGCCGGATACCTCCCACCAGCCCGGTGCCCAGGCTTTCGTCATTACCCTTTTAGTGATCAGAAATTCCCCGTCCGGTCTTGCTACAACGCCAAGAACTCAGTAAGGTGATACTCCCCGTTCTTCAGACACCAGTCATTGCGCTTCATCGTTCTTCCTGTTGGTTTCTTATCTGCATCATAAATATCCCATAATTCCATTGTCTGCATCTCCTGTTCTTCTTGTCTGTAGTTTCTTATGTCATTATAATATGTCTTTCAGAACTTCACAATCCTTTATCGTCAGTTTCTCTCTGCCTTCCAGTTTTTCCTTACACTCCTTCTCTCTGTAAATCCTACAATATCTTTCAGCAGTATAATCAGTTCAAATCCGCTCCGGTACGGATAATCTCTTCCCCAGATATGCACTATCCCCTGAAAAGATGCGAACTCCCGTCCCATTACTTTTAACCAGAAAACAGCTGCATGCTCCGATTTTTTTACCAGCTCCAATTCTTTTCCCACTTCAAGATACCGTCTCCTTTTCTGATTTCTTCTGACCTGTGCTTTCCTCAGTAATACACCATTCTGCTCGCAAGTTTCATCCAGATACAGCAAAAGCCCGTCAAATCCTGTGAAATTGATCTGTGCATCCTCTCTTTTGGCATCCTTCCAGTACAGAATATTTCCAGACGGAATCCTCCCTTTTTCCCAGTACATCCGGATAAAGAAAAGCTCCCCGATATGTCTGTTATCATCCAGCGACCGGTCTTCTGTTTTTTCAGCAAATACTGTCTGCATTTTTATCCCCCTCATTTATATTTATCCTCTTCTTTTTTTCTTCCTTTTCCAGCACAAGATCACGCCTGCCACAAACAGATTCAGTCCGATCACAGCGTACCATCCCCGATACGTCTTCTCGCCTGTCCGGATCGGCTCCGCTCTCTCCGTCACCTCACAGCGTACGCCCCGCACCAGAAGCCGTTTGGTATTGATACCGTAAGGCGTACATGTCAGTAATGTGCAGTAATCCTTCTCCTTATCCAGGGCAAGCAGTCCCGTTTCCTCCGGTTCTACAATATCGATCCGATCGATTTGATAGAAAATCGTCTGCCGGAGCACTGTAATTGTAAAATAGTCTCCCACCTTCAGCTTATCCAGATCCGAGAAAAGTTTCGCCCCCGGCAGTCCTCTGTGGGAAGAAAGCACCGCATGTGTTCCCTTTCCGCCTATCGGGAAACTGCTTCCTTCCACATGTCCTGCGCCATTGCAGATTGCAAAATCACCCGTTCCATGGTAAATCGGAAGTTTCACCCGGATTTCCGGAATTTCCAGATATCCCATCACACCGTCAGATGTCATATTCAAAAGTGCTCCATAACTATCAGCATTTTTGTCATTCGGCACTGGGTTATTCTGTTCCAGAAGCATCACATTATACGCTCTTGTCTGTGCGATCATTTTCTCTTCCTTCTTGGCATCCAACTTCTCCACTGTCCTTTCATATCCATCTACCACCCTGCTTTGCCGACCGGCATTCCAGATCTTTCCGACTTTTGGATAGAGCATGACCGCGATTCCCACAAGAAGGATTCCTGTCCATATAAAAAAGAAAAGTCTTCCCCTTCGTTTCGGCTCATTCACTATCATACAATTCGTTTTCGTCTTTTTGTATTCAACAGGACAACTCCTGCAACAATTGCAATCAGTACTCCACTGACCGTAAAGATCATTTCACCTGTTCCACCTGTCCCCGGAAGAAGTTTTCCTGATTTATTTACAACAACTTTTACCTTTGCTGCAAAATCTGCATTTGTATAAGTTACCTTTGTCTCAGTCTCGCTTTCTGTAACATTTCCGTTTTCATCAAGATATGTGCTGGCGTCCGTCCTTGTCGCCCTGACCTTTTCGGCACTTACCAGAAATGACTCCGTCAGCTTGTTATATCCTTCTGGTGCTTTTGTTTCTGTAACTCTGTAATCACCCATCTTCAGACCTTTGATCACCACAGTTCCATCACTTCCGGCTTTCACCTTTCCGGTTCCGGTCTGTCCGCCTTTTACAGTATACACACCGCTTTCTTCTTCTGCCTGAACCGGGAACGGCACTTCAAATTCCACTCCGGTAAGCGCCTCTCCTTTTTCATTGACCTTCTGGATCACAACCGCATAAGTATCTGTTGTTGTAGAATCCTCTATCGAGCTTTTTCCCGGTTCCTCTGTCGTATAATTCCATGAAAATCTGGCACTGTTCTTATTTCCTTCCCCGTCGATCACTGCTTTATCGTTTAACACAGCCGTATAATCAATGGTAATTCTTGCCCCGGTATCATAAAGATTTTTCCAGCCATTTTCTCCTTCATCCGCTGCCCAAGGGATCGTAACCGGGAAAGTTGTATTTTCAAACTGTTCCAGCGGTTCTTCTTCAATCATCACAGATGTGATCTTTGCTGCATCAAATCCAGTCGGAAGAGTATCTTCAATGATGAATTCCTTGATCTGCTTGTCTGCAACATAATTCGAGGTGTTGATCTGTAAACGGAAATGAACCGTTTCGCCGATACTGACATTATTTTCCTTTACCTGTTTACCATCATCAAGTACAATACTTTTCCCTCCGGCATTCCCGTCATCCCCCGGAGTCCACTGCGGCTCCTTACTGTTTTTGTCCACGATCTGCGCGTCTTTTGCAACACTCGTTACCATGATCATACCGCCATCTTTTAAAGTGCTGGTGACATAATAGTAGCCGTATGGAAGACCGGTAAATTTTAACATAGAGCCATCGGATGTCACACTCGATATTTCTGTACTATTCTTCTTAATCCATTCAATTGCACCTTCGGATAATTGTTCTTTTGACTCTGGTCGATAAGCTTCCTCTTTTGTAAATACATTCCCTGCTGAATCTTTCTCAAAATATGGATTATCAGCAAGATTCTTTTTGGTATACGCCACTGAAGTTCCATCAGCATTTACTTTCGCATCAAACACCTTGTAAACAGAATACACCACTCCTTTTGATGCATTCGCTATCGTCAGACTTCCACTACCTCCTTTCACCACATCTTCCTGTGCAAATGCCGTCACCGACATCCCCACGATCGTTACTGCCATTACCAAAACGGATAGCAGCCGTCTCAATTGTCTCATTCTTTTTCCTCTCTTTCTTTTTATTTTCGGATCCTTTCCTCATTTTACACATCCATACAACCGATTTCCGTTTCTTTTCCGTCCAAAAACGTTTCTTTTTCATCCTTTTTTCGTTTCTTTTACAAAATCTTTTGAACCATTCATTTTTTATTCCTTTTACAGCAGACATTCACAATCAAAAAACTGTACAAAGAATGTGTAGTCCAATAAAATCTCTTCAAAAAAATCGGGAGGCTGTCTGATAACAGTCTCCCGATTTTTGCTATATTTCCCATTATTCTTTTTGATTCAACAACGTTCCCAAAGTGTTTTCCGCCCAGCTGTAATTCGTCATATACACTCCTTTGAACAGCTTTTTATGTTTTTCCTCATCCTCCAGGTAGTCATACAGATCACACTCCACATGCTCTGTGCGGATACGGCTCTCCTGATTTACCCGGTGCAGGACTCTTTCGATTCCGTATGCATTTAACGTTTTCCGAAGTTCTTTTACCACTTTGCGGAATTTATCTTTTGTTCTTTTTTCTGTACATTCATCCTCCCATAAATAACTGATTGCATCCCCCGTCGTCACAAATCCTCCTCTTCTGTCAACCAGAAGTGCCAACAGTTCTTTGGCTTTCTTACATGAAAAAGGAATCGTTTCCCCATCCACA
>SKET01002757.1_pt1 | contig 10342 bp, 10 predicted proteins | sample 4841461 | NCBI WGS metagenome assembly SKET01 (sample SAMN11008802, study PRJNA524170) | human gut metagenome | biome: Human fecal sample; material: Feces; isolation source: fecal sample from pouch patient p5 | host: Homo sapiens | place: Israel: Tel-Aviv | collected 2014-02-13
CACTAAAGAGTGCACCTACGCGGCCAATCCGTTCATACGTGCTAGCATCTAATACCATTAGCATATCAACCTGTACAGGATGTGTTTCAAAATAGGCAACATCCTTAATTTGATCGATATACGATAAAAAGGAATATTTTTCAGGTATTACATCATCCACGACCATATACACAGTTTTGCCTTGCGCTACGAGAGCCTCATAAAAGGCAACCATAGAACCAATAGCATCGCCATCTGGTCGTACGTGGACAGTGAGCATTATAGAATTAGCTTCACACAGAGCCATGTGTAATTGATTAATTGTGATCTTACTCATGTTCTGTATCCTTTGTGTTAATTTGTTTCTTCATCCTTTTTGATTTCATTCAAAAGGGATTCAATATGCATGCTGTAATCCAAAGATGTATCCTTATCAAAGGTAATCGTTGGAATATGGCGCAATTTTAATACCTTGCCAAGCTCGGTACGCACATGGCCAGATGCATGTTTTAAAGCGATAAGAGTATCTTCTTTCTCTTTATCAGAACCAAACAAGGAAACATAAATCGTAGCTTCACGCAAATCACCTGTCACGTGGACATCGGTAACTGTAGTAAAGCCGATGCGAGGGTCTTTCAACCCACGCATCAACATTTGACTTACTTCTTGTTTGATGAATTCTTGTAATTTTCTTACACGAACATCACTCATAGTAACCTCCTAAATTTGAGGTGCAACTTCTTCCATCAAGTACGCTTCGATTACGTCGCCTTCCTTGATGTCGCGGTAACCTTCCAAGGAGATACCGCATTCGAAGGATGTTTTAACTTCTTTCACTTCGTCTTTGAAACGACGTAAGGAATCAACCTTACCTTCAAATACGACAATACCATCACGGATCAAACGTACTTCGGAATCGTTCGTAATACGACCTTCCGTTACATAGGAACCAGCAACGATGGCCTTAGGTGTGGAGATAACTTGACGCACCTCTGCACGACCAACGACAACCTCTTTAAATTGAGGTGCCAACATACCGCGCATAGCAGACTCAACGTCATTAATAGCATCATAGATGACACGATATGTACGTAAATCTACCTTTTCTTGTTCCGCAGCACGGCGAACATTTGCATCTGGACGTACATTAAAGCCCATTACGATTGCATTAGATGCAGATGCTAACATGATATCAGATTCGTTAATAGCACCTACGGCAGCATGAACGATAACGATACGAACTTCAGGGTTTTTAATACCTTCCAAGGATTGACGCAATGCTTCTACGGAACCTTGAACGTCCGCTTTGATGATAATGTTAAGGTCTTTTAACTCACCTTGTTGAATTTGGTTGAAGATATCATCCAATGTAACCTTGTGAGTAGCTTGTAATTCTTGTACACGTTGTTTAGCAATACGTTTTTCAGCGATTGTACGTGCTTCATTATCATCCATACCATGAATGATTTCACCAGCTTGTGGAACTTCGGAGAAGCCCAAGATTTCGACTGGCATAGATGGACGAGCAACCTTAACCTTTTCTCCACGTTCATTTGTCATGGCACGAACTTTACCATATGCAGTACCAGCAAGAACTGTATCTCCTACGCGAAGAGAGCCTTTTTGAACGAGCACTGTACATACAGCACCACGGCCCTTATCAAGTTGAGCTTCGATAACTACGCCATATGCTTTACGGTTAGGGTTCGCTTTTAATTCCATAACCTCTGCTACGAGCAAGATATTTTCGAGCAAATCATCGATACCTTGTTTTTGTTTAGCAGATACAGGAACCATGATAACATCGCCGCCCCACTCTTCTGGCAATAAACCATGTTCAGATAATTGTTGTTTAACATGATCTGGGTTAGCGCCTGGTTTATCCATTTTGTTGATAGCTACGATGATAGGCACATCGGCAGATTTAGCATGGTTAATAGCTTCGATAGTTTGAGGCATTACACCGTCATCGGCAGCTACTACGAGAACTGCGATATCTGTAGATTTTGCACCGCGTAGACGCATTGCTGTGAAAGCTTCATGGCCTGGTGTATCAAGGAATGTAATCTTATTGTCATTGTAACGAACTTGGTACGCACCGATATGTTGTGTAATACCGCCCGCTTCGCCAGCTGTTACATTGGTTTGACGAATTACGTCCAACAAGGATGTTTTACCATGGTCAACATGACCCATGATAGTTACAACAGGAGGACGAGGTTTCAATGTTTCTGGTGCATCTTCAATTTCGATGATATCTGTAGGATCTTCTTCTGGTTCTACTTCTGTTACGGTTACACCAAAATCTTCTGCTACGATGGTAGCTGTATCAACATCTACCTCTTGATTAATGCTAGCCATAACACCTAAAAGCATCAATTTTTTGATGATTTCAGATACTTCACGGCCCATTTTTTCAGCCAATTCTTTTACTGTTAAAGGACCGCTTAATTCGATTTCCGTAGCGATTGCTTCTTGTGCTTTACGTTCTTCTTCCGCTTTATGTTGCAAGTATTGCTCGTTACGATGTTTTACCTTATTTTTCTTCTTTTGCATGGAAGTGGACAATAAGGATTGTGGGCGATTGTTACCTTTTTTATTTTTCTTATTGCGGCGATCATTGCCATTTAGTTGGTTACCGCCATTATTGTTGCGATTATCTACACGGCCATTGCGATTGCGGTTATCTGCATTACCATTTTGACGGTTGTCATTTTTTTGACCTTGTTGACCATCATTCTTTTGGCCTTGTTGATTACCATTTGGACGATCTTGTTTTTGATGGTTACGACCATCTTGTTTTTGGCCATTATTTTGTTTTTTAGTAGGCTCATTAATTTGTACATGACGAACATTAGATTTCTTATCGTCATGTTTCTTACCATCATGTTTAGCCTCTTTTTTATGGCTCTGTTCTTTTGCTGGTTTATCTGTTTTTACAGCTTTATTAGGTGTTGCAGCTTTTTCATGTTTGCTTGGATTAGCAGGAGCAGCTGCTGCCTTTGTATCGGCCCCATTAGATTTACCACCTAATTGGTTTTTCACCACAGTATAACCTGCATCATCTACTGTATTAACGGCTTTTGTAACATTAAAATTATGTTGTTGCAAAATAGAAATAACCTGTTTACTTTCAACGCCAAATTCCTTAGCGATTTCATGTACGCGCTTTTTGGACATCTACATACCCCCTTCTTACTGATCAATCTCTTTTAGTAATGCTTTTGCAAATCCATCATCCTCTACGGCTACCACTACACGTACTTCTTTGCCTATAGCCGTACCTAATGTTTCTTTACTGCCGACTTTACGCAATGGGATATGATGTAATTCTGCTAATTGTATGTATTTCTTTTCATTATTGGCCGCACAATCACCTGCTAATAGAACAAGCTTAGGGGTTTTCTTTTTCATCGCTTTCTCTACGATGAAATCTCCGGAACTCAATTTTCCGGCCCGTTGTGCCAAGCCTAAGAGATTTAAAACTTTATCTTCATTCATATGCTGAAATTATTCATGACCTTCCAAATCGTGCTTCAATGCTTCATATACCTCTTTTGATACAGCATGCTTCAAAGAGCGTTCTAGTTTTTTACCCTTATACGCAGCCTCAAAACAGTCCATAGATGCACAGATATAAGCACCACGACCAGGGGCTTTACCAGTTCTGTCGATACTGATTGTCCCTTCTGGGCTTAGAGCAACACGCATTAACTCGCGCTTACTCTTTGGTTCACCACAGCCTACACAGGTGCGCATAGGTTGAGATTTGGTTTTCATTAGTCTTCGCTTTCCGCTGCTTCAGTACTTGTAAAACCTGTAAAAGGATTTTCTGCAGCTTGTGTTTCACTCTTAATGTCGATTTTCCAGTTTGTCAATTTAGCTGCTAAGCGAGCATTTTGACCCGCTTTACCGATAGCCAAGGATAATTGGTAATCAGGTACTACAACATAAGAAGATTTTTCTTCTTCACTAACATCTACAGAGATTACCTTTGCAGGACTTAAAGAGTTCGCAATATAAATGGCAGGATCTTCATCCCATTTTACAATGTCGATTTTTTCATCGTGCAATTCATCTACAATGTGTTGAACGCGTTGACCTTTCGGACCTACGCAAGCACCAACTGGATCGATGGATTCATCGCGGCTATATACGGCGATTTTAGAACGCATACCAGGTTCACGAGCTACAGATTTAAGTTCTACTACGCCTTCATAGATTTCTGGCACTTCTAATTCAAACAAGCGTTTTAATAGGCCTGGATGAGTACGGGAAATCATAATTTGAGGGCCTTTCGTAGTTTTCTTAACCTCTACGATATAGCATTTAATGCGGTCCCCTTCATGATATGTTTCTGTAGCAATTTGCTCAGTTGGAGGTAAGATAGCTTCTGTTTTACCAAGATTGATATATACGTTTTTACCTTCAACGCGTGTAATAACACCCGTAATGATATCGCCTTCACGGCTATAATATTCTTCGTATACAACACTGCGTTCAGCTTCTTTCAAACGTTGAATCAACATTTGTTTAGCTGTATGAGCTGCACTGCGACCAAAGTTAGCAGGTGTTACATCTGCTTCAACAATATCGCCAATTTCATAGCGTTTATCGATTTTACGAGCATCTAATAGACTGATTTCAGTTTCTGGGAATTCTACAGTTTCTACAACTTGTTTCTTCGCCATTACCTTATAGGCACCAGTTTCACGATTCAATTCCACATACGCATCTGGATTAGAATGTGGTTCCTTACGATATGCTTGTAATAATGCAGCTTCTAGGGATTCAAAAATAACCTCAGGTGCAAAACCTTTTTGTTTTGTCAGCACCATAACTGCTTGAATTAATTCTTGACTCACTCGTATGCCTCCATATATTAAAAATCAAGATGTAATCGAATTTGTGCAATGGCAGAACGTTCAAATGTTACGCTTTCACCATTGATTGAAAATTCTATCGTTGTATCTGTAAAGCCTTGTAATACACCCGTATATTGTTTACTGCCATTAATAGGTTTAAACAATTGGATATCTACATCACGGCCATTATAGCGAATGAAATCTTTATCCTTTTTTAGAACTCGATCAAGACCAGGAGAAGACACTTCAAGCAGATAATTTTCTGCAATAGGGTCTTTCTCATCGAGAGCTGCGCTCAATTTTTCACTGACCATTTGACAGTCATCCAAATCGACACCACCTGGTTTATCAAGGTACACGCGCAAATACCAATCCCGTTCTCGAACATAGTCGACATCGACTAATTCCAGATTCGTGCCAGCTATAACGCCTTCTACTACAGAGGATACAAATTCCTCTACGGCCTCTCTTTTCATAGCCATCGCCTCCTTATAACATACTACATATCGATTATATACGCTGTTTTCATCATACAATTTGATACAATTATATGACTAATTTCACCCAATCATAAACGAAAGAGTGAGCAAAAAATAGCCCACTCTTAAAAAAGTTTATATAAAAGTCATGTATAGTATAGCATAATTCCGCTAAAATGTACAATTTAACCGCGTGAATTTAGTTCACATAGTATATTTTTTAAATGTTCAGATAATACATGTTCCAAATCATCTAATGACTTAGCATCAAGATGATGATCAATTTCTGGATAATTTTGATACCGTAATTCTGCAAAGAATTCATCGCGATATTCATTATAATACAACAGTAATCCTGTACATTCATCCATCTTTCGATATTCACCTATGATATAGGAACCATTAATCATGCGCACCGCATTTTTAGGTGTTATATCTCGTACAAATCCTTCTAACTCAGCAGGCATAACAGCTTCATAATCCCAATTTTGTAGCCCCTTGCGCATATAGGTATAGGTAAAATTTTCTGCACTGTTGATTAGTAATTTTGAAAGCCCCTGAACACAACGTTCTTGTAGGCCCTGCCAATACGGTTCGAACTCTTGGCGCACAAAAGATATATCTACAAATGTGAACAAAGGCATCACTACGTGCACGGTATAATCCTCTACCTCTTTATCGTAGAGAGCACACCACTTCCAACCTAAATCATTTTCATAGTGAAATAAAGGTAAAGTCAACACGGCTTCACCTGCAGCTAATGTTTCTTGCACTTTCACAATTTCATCGGGCCCTGTCACCTTGAGTTTAAAATTACCAATCTCCGGTGGCAACCAAGAATAGTCTAAAGACTTACAGGTTTCAATGATGTTCTCCATATAATGACTCATACCTTTCTTGATAGGTTAAAACGGTTTTAACATACATACGCGTTTCTGGAAATGGAATCGTATCAACCATACCATTCCAATTTTTTTCCTTAATCCATGATTCTACATGTCCACGACCTGCATTATAAGCAGCTAACGCTTGCACTTCATCACCATTAAATTCTTTTAATAAATACCCTAAATACCACGTGCCTAGCTGAATATTTGTTTCTGGCTCTTTTAGTTGACGATCAGTATAATTTCCATGCCCCATTTGCTGGGCCACCCAACGAGCTGTATCAGGCATGAGTTGCATTAGCCCAAGCGCTCCCGTCTCAGATTCCGCTGTATTCTTATATTTACTTTCAGCTAAAATAACACTAGCCACCAACGATGGTGACACCTCTTCTTTTTCCGCAGCCGATACAACTACATCTCTATAATCAAAGGGGTATGCCGTATAGCGTGCTACAGGATCTTGCATATGGTTAAAATAAAACCATCCCAACACGACAACAGCCAATGCTGTTGCTGTATTTCGTTTCATACATCCTCCCCTTAATCCTAACCGTATATATTTTGAATCGATTCAATCTTATATATATTGATAATTATTTATTATACAACGGTAGTAGTTTCTCATGCCACAATTTTTCTAACTGAATATATAATTCATCAGGTGTACCATCATTATTAATGATGACATCTGCAAATGAGCGTTTATCATCTAATAACATTTGACTTTGAATACGCGCTAATGCGTCCTTTTTTGAGTATCCATTGCGCTCCATTAACCGGCAAACCTGCACCTCTGGCGATACATAGACAAGCCAAACTGTATCGAGTCGCTCATACCACTTACCTTCAATGAGAAGAGGAATATCATAAATTACGGCTGGAGCTTCTTCCTCTTCATACATAGCACTCAGTTCATCAATACGCTGACGAATGAAACCATGTAAGCAGCTATTTAACTGTAGGCGTTTTTCTTCATCATGAAAGACGATACTACCAAGTGCTTCACGATTTAATCTACCATCATCGAGAATCACTGTATCACCAAATAATTCACGAATAGCAGCGAGTCCAGGCGTACCAAGATCAACCACTTCACGTGCTACTACATCGGCATCAATATAAGGTACATTCTTCTTTTTAAAAAAATCTAGTACTGTACTCTTGCCAGATGCAATTCCACCTGTTAAACCTATTTTTAACATATGTGCCTCCTGCATCTATCCTTCTACTCGAACGTTATATGTAAAATTTATTTTACAAGTGCCCAGTTTTCCGCATTATGTACATCTACAATAAGTGGAACATGTAATTCTACAATAGATTCCATAGTTTCCTTAAGCAAGGTTTGAATAGCCTCTAATTCATCGTTAACCACTTCTAATACAAGCTCATCATGCACCTGTAATAACAAACGAGATTTGTATTTCTTATCTTCTAAAATGGATTCAACCTTGTTCATAGCAAGCTTAATGATATCCGCCGCAGTACCTTGAATCGGTGTATTCATAGCCGTTCGTTCAGCAAAGGAACGACGATTGAAATTACGACTATTAATATCTGGCAACTCGCGCATGCGTCCAAACATAGTGCGTACCTTACCCGTTTCATGGGCTTCTTTCACCATATTGTCCATGTATTCTTTAACCTTTGGATAACGGCTAAAATATAGCTCAATATAGTTTTTTGCTTCTTGACGTGTTATACCAAGGTCACGAGATAACCCAAAATCAGAAATACCATAAATAATTCCGAAATTGACAGCCTTAGCATGAGACCGTTCTTCGCTAGTTACCTCATCTTGAGACTTACCAAGCACTTCGGCAGCAGTAAATCTATGAATATCTTTGCCATCGTTGAAAGCCTTAATTAACGCTTCATCACCAGATAGATGCGCCAAAATACGAAGTTCAATTTGTGAGTAATCGGCACTTACCAATGTATCAAAGCCTTCACCTGGATAGAATAACGCTCTAATTTCACGACCCTTTTCTGTACGAACGGGAATATTTTGTAAGTTCGGATCAGAAGAACTCAAACGACCTGTCGCTGTCACCATTTGGTTGAATGTAGTATGAATGCGATGCGTTTTAGGATTGATGAGGACTGCTAAGCCTTCACAATAGGTAGAAACTAATTTAGCCACTGAGCGATAAGCCAAAATCTTCTCTACAATAGGGCTTTCATGACGAAGCATATCCAATACTTCTGCATCTGTAGAGTACCCTGTTTTCGTCTTTTTAATGACAGGTAGATTCATCTTTTCAAACAAGATGATGCCCAATTGCTTTGGAGAATTAATATTGAATGTTTCGCCTGCCAATTCATAAATTTCTTGCTGAACAGCTTCGAGTTTCGCCTTGAATTTAACAGTTGTTTCTTCTAATTTTACAGGGTCAATATAAATACCATTTTTCTCCATAACTAATAATGTATGAATCAATGGCAATTCAATATTGTTGTATAAATCCCATAAGGATTCGTCTTGCAATGCCTTAACAGCAGCATCGTCCATAGCAAGCAATGCTTTCACCATAGAGACGCATTCTACATCTACACTACCTGTAGCAATAGATGGCACACTAAAACGCTCTGTTAAATAGAGATATCCATAATTGGTACGCGTTGGGTCCAACAAATAGGCCATCAAGGATACATTGTGAATACGGGCCACGCCATTTTCATACAAACGGATTTGAGCCGGTTCATCGTGGCAAAGAACCTCCATCAATTCCTTGCTTTGCGTCGTTACAACCGTCTTTGCACCATTCAATGCATTCAATAATTTGTCATTATAAGAACCATCTAACTTGATAATGCTTTCACCATTGTTAATGAAAGCAGATGTAATCGTACGGAATGGGGCCTTGCCATCCGTAATAATATGAACACCAATGGTTTTATTTTTGTAAAAGTCCTCAGTAAGAGCAGATGCATCTAACAGATCTTCGATTTTAATCTCTTCGGCCATACTAAAGAGTCCACCAAATTCCTCTGTGTCGCCACCTTCTGCGCCCATCACACTAGCCAAACGAGGTGTCAATTTAGTAAAACCTAATGTTTCAAACATCGGTTTTACTTCGCCAAGATGGAAATTCTGTACAAATTGATCGAGCGAATAAGACAAGTCCATGTCAGTCTTGATGGTAGCCAATTGACGAGATAAGAAGGCTAACTCTTTATTTTCAATAAGACGTTCTTTTAATTTCTTACCAGAAATGTTATCGATATTCTCATATACAGACTCTAAATCACCGTATTCATTAATCAATTTAAGAGCTGTTTTTTCACCAACCCCTGGAACGCCAGGAATATTATCAGAAGAATCACCCATAAGCGCCTTCATTTCGATAACCTTATCTGGGCCATAGCCGTATAATTCAGCCATATTATCCAAGGTAACCTCAAGCATGTCTGAGATACCTTTTTTTGTTAAGAATACATGACTGTAATCGGTAACAAGCTGTAAATTATCGCGGTCACCAGTAATAATTTGCACTGCTAAATCAGAAGATCCAAATTTCTTAGACAAGGAACCAAGAATATCGTCCCCCTCAAAACCTTCCTCTTCAATAACACATATGCCAAGAGCCTTTAACACATCTTGAATCAAACTAAATTGAGGACGTAAATCCTCTGGTGCGTCAGGGCGATTACCTTTATATTCACTATACATTTCCGTACGGAACGTTTGACGGCCTTTATCAAATGCGACCGCAATATAATCAGGATTAATTTCCTCATATAATTTAATGAGCATCGTCAAGAAACCATATACCGCATTGGTTGGCGTGCCAAGAGCAGACTTCAACGGAGGAAGCGCAAAAAAGGCACGGAATAATAGGCTGCTGCCATCTATAATCATTAATTTTTTCATGTGTACACCTCACTTAATCATATGTTTCATTATAGCATATTGAGGCGTAATAAAATTGATTTTTAATCGCTTATACGAAGGTAAAAATATATGTACTATGCATTCTTACTTTAGAAGAATGGGAACACGGGTAACCTAAAGCTTCCACCGGCCGGGTCTGTCTACGGCCTGCGGCCTCCGCAGGGCCAAAGTCAGCTTTAGGCCACCAGTGTTCCCCCATATCAAGCATTTAAAACATATATACATATATTTTTACAT
>SKET01002758.1_pt1 | contig 10341 bp, 7 predicted proteins | sample 4841461 | NCBI WGS metagenome assembly SKET01 (sample SAMN11008802, study PRJNA524170) | human gut metagenome | biome: Human fecal sample; material: Feces; isolation source: fecal sample from pouch patient p5 | host: Homo sapiens | place: Israel: Tel-Aviv | collected 2014-02-13
GGTCATGGACATTCCTCTCTTGTAGGCGCGGCGGCGATGGTGCCGCGTAGTTGTCTAGAGGATATGGCATGGGGGCACAGCGGCGCAACGGAAATCGGCAGACAGCAGGTAGCGGCAGGTGGATGGGGCGGGGCGTCTGTTTGTCTCAATCTGTAACAGCTACTCGGCAAAACCGGGGTCTGCCTGTTACAGATCGAGACAAACGGGAGCGTTCCGTCGGAAAATCTCGATCTGTAACACCTACAGGCCAAAAACGACCCTAGATGTTACAGATCAAGACAAACCAATCTAGCCTGCCGAAAAATCTAAATCTGCAACAGTAACTCGGCAAAATGGGCTCCAGATGTTACAGATCGAGATAAACGGGACCCGTCTGCCAGAAAATCTCAATCTGTAACAACAACTCGGCAAAATCCGTCCCTCGTGTTACAGATTTAGATAAACGGGACCCAACCCACCGGCATATCTCGATCTGTAACACCCAGCCGCCCAAATCGGGTCTAGATGTTACTGATCGAGATTTTGTTTAAGATTTGCCAAGGGACTATATCCACGCGTTATCGATGCCACTGCGACAGAGGTGCGACATTACTGCGACAGAGGTGCGACATTACTGCGACAGAGGTGCGAAATAGATCGACCACCTTACCTTATCGTGTAGAACTGTTTTGGGTCGTTATGGGATGAGCCATGCCATTCGAGCAGCCCGTCTTCCTCAATTAACTTACCAAGCACCCGACTTGCCGTGCGGCGATTTCTTCCGATGTGCGCCGCAAGCTCCCTTGCTGTCACCCTTCCATTCGCAAAGGCCAGCCTGACGGCAGCGAGCTCATACTCCCCCAATGAGGCGATCACCTCCGGTGATACCTTGTCCTCGAGAGCCTCGCTTCTCCTTACGGTTCTGGCAACGATATTGTTCTCAAGCGTTAGCTGGACCCTTGCCCCACCAGGTTCCGTGTAGACCGGGTCGTTGAGCAGGGAGTTTTGCATCTCGGTATAAATGCGCTTGACGCCCTCGTTTAGCTCCCGGACCCAACCAAATTCAACCAGTGTACGTGCGATGCGTGGGTTACGCGAGTAACGAGTGGTCCTCATGTTGTCGAGCGTCACGATATTGGGAAGCGCGCCTGGACTGATGATTTCCAAACGGTCGTCGAACATCGAGACCCGGATGTAGTCGCCGCGGAACGAGTAGTCGCGATGCGTCACCGCGTTGACCAAGCCCTCGAACCAGGCGAACTCAGGATACTCGGGCACAGTCTGGAATTTCCCATCGGGCCCCAGGAACTGGAAATCGCGGAGCATGCTCGAGATGAGTTCGTAGGCGTCTTGGATAACCTTAGGCAGCGGCCCACAGAAGCTTCGCTCTTTCGTGATGTTGAGACGCTCACCCGTCTCCATTTTGACGCCGTCGTAGCGCAGGACACGGACTCGCGCCTGTGGCATCATCGCGGACGGATCCAGCGCGAATAGCAGGGCTCCAGCAACGGTCAGCTTTCCGTCACGCATAAAACGACGACTTCTAAGGACCTGCTCGTCGGATACTTCGGTTCCAAGAATCCCTTTGTAGCGATCAAGCACTTCATGGTCCACGTCATCTAGTGAGGAGTCCTCAACAAGCTCGTCCTCGAAGATTCTCTGCCCCTTATCGTACTCGAGGGCAAATACCTGTTCACGGCTGAGCCTCACGCTCTTGTCGTCCTGCCGCAAGAAAACCTCGCCGTCGCTCACGCGAGCAACAGAGTGGTTGGTCGAGGCATCGATGTCCAAAACGAGAACTAAGTCCTCCTCGCCCGAAGAATTGACCACGGGAATTCGGTCTTTGCGGACAATAGGGGTCGGCGTGCAAGTCGTGAGCGCAGCGCGCTCGAATTTCTCAATGTCGCGCGCGCCACTACGCTTGAAGCCCGTTACCTCACCATTATCCTCGATACCGATAACGAGCTTGCCTCCCGCCGAGTTGGCGAATGCACTAATATGCTTCGCAATCTCCTTGTCATCCTTGCGGGCGCTCTTTCGATCGAAATATTGATTCTCCCTGAGGGTGGAAAAAAGAATCACATCATTTGTCGCGATGGGTTGCTGCATTGCCGCCTCCTTACATGGCTCCATAAAGAAGTGTAAGTCAAAGACATCATATGAACGGGCCTTGCATAGCGGCCCCTCTATTGTTTATTAAGACGTCACTATTTCTAGTTAAGGGTCGTCGCAACTCCTTCTAATTGGAGTCTATCGGCCAACAAGCCAATCCATCCGGCCCGCGATTATCGATAGACCGTCCGCCTCACATAATAAAAAGAGTCAAGATTCACTCATAAAGGAAAGCAACAACAAAATCTCAATCTGTAACAACAACTCGGCAAAATCCGTCCCTCGTGTTACAGATCGAGACAAACGAGACCCAACCCACCGGTATATCTCGACCTGTAACACCTAGCCGCCCAAATCGGGTCTAGATGTTATAAATCGATATTTTGATTGAGAGGCCGAAAATTGGACCGAATACACAGCCCCGGAATAACAAAAAAGCTCGCCGGCTAGGCCGACGAGCTGCAAGTTCTTGGTCGCGGGGGCAGGATTTGAACCTACGACCTCCGGGTTATGAGCCCGGCGAGCTACCAGACTGCTCCACCCCGCAATGTCTGGGCGCCTCATGTGCGCAAGAAAGAATATTACGTGGGAGTTCGGTAAACGGCAAGGAAAATCTCGTAGAGCATAATTCCTTCATATCTTGAACACCCGCTGCGACGGAAAGATCAGGACCACCCGGCGCTCCGGGATGAGCCTCGTGCGCACCGGCACGCGAAACTCCCGGCTCAGGCGCTTGGCAACCGCCTGACACTACGTATTTGCATCGGCATCCCCGCAAGGAGGAAGCTGCAGCTCAAACCCCACGTTCGGATACCCCAGACGGCGCGCCAGCTCAACCGCCTGCGACGCGCACTCCACCTGCAAGCCATGCATGCGGTAATAATTCGCCGCCACGCAGACCGGATCAAAGCCGGGCGATTCAACCGTATGAGTTACCGCAGCCTGACGGCCGTTCAGCCCAAAGTTGCCATGCGAGACAACGCCGGGCGCCGAACACGTGCCGTCCCATGTCACATCGACATGGGACCAGCTATGGCATCCGCCCAGCTTATCGGCAATATCCACGACGTTCTACGCGTGATTGCCCGCCGGATTCTCGGCATCGCCCGCCTGGCCCCACACCACCGCGCTCGCCACGCCCACGCGATCGAGCAGGTACTTGTACGCGAGCGACCAGCCGTCGCACACGGCGTTGTGCCCGATCAGCGCGGCGTGGGCAAAATGGCAATCGTCGGTGCCGTCCGCCTCGTCCGGCATCTCGCGGGACGCCGTGCCCTGGTAGGTATAGGTAAAGTCGCGAAGCAGCAAGTCATGCACCTGCAGCGCGATGACGCCCGCGGGGGCTGTGCGATCCACACGCCGCAGCAGGCGGGTCGCACGGCGCTCCATCTTGCGCAGCGCACGGGCCGCGGCCTCGGGCTCCATGCGATAGACAAAGTCGAGCCGTACGTCACCCGACGTCGGCCCGGGGTCGCTCCCGCAAATGGTACGGCTTGCGTAAATGTAGCCCGGCCGGTCGTGGCACACCAGGTAGTAGAGCTCCGCCGCACGAGCGAAGCTGCCCACGCGCGGCAACACCGCCGAAGGCTCGCGGCGGGCAAGCGCTGTATCGATCAAATCGTACAGCCCACGTTCGCGCTGGTTGAGCGCCTGACGGTGAGCCAGATACGCGCAGGAAGCAACCGCCGGCGCGCAGGCATCGCGCGCCGTTCGCGCGGCCGCCCACCCGCAGCGCAACCCCTCGGCAACGCCTGCGCCAGCCCCAAAGAACCCATCGGCACACGCAGCAAACATCGCACACCCCTACGCAGCCGGCGCCTGCGCCATGCGCGCCACACGGCGGTCGGCAGCGCAGTACGGGCAGGCGGGCGCCCCCGCAGCCGTTACAAATCCGCGATGAAACACATGCCCATGCCCACATTCGACCAGGTGAGCGCGGTAGTCACGCAACAGACGGCCCCACTGGGCATCAGTTACGCGGCGGCTCGCACCATCGGTCCCGCTAAACAGCGCGCGATCGTAGGCCTCGCGCAGCAAGGGCGGCATGTGGTCGAGCGGCAGTGCCCAGGCAAACAGCCCCACCCCGGGCGCCGTTCCCGTAAAGGGCGAGCGTCCATCACGCACCTGGCAATCAACCGCGGGCGGCAGCGGATACTCACCTTCCGCATCGGGCTCAACGGCACCCTCAAAAGGATGGACGCCGTTTCCAAGCATGCGAAACACCAGCACCGCCAGGGCAAACAAGTCGGTGGCCACGGTAAACGTGGGCTCGCCCGCGGCCTCCATTTGGGCATACGTACGACCGTGAGCCGCGGCAATCAGCTCGGGCGCCGCCACGCCCGGCGCGCAGGCTACGCACGGATGCGCACCGCCACGCTGCACATAAAAGGTGTCGGCGTCAATCAGGTGCACGCCACCGTCGGGCGCTACCAGTACGTTGTCGCCCGAAAGGTCGCCCACCACCAGCGCATGCCCGTTCACCACCGTATGGTGCAGAGCATCGAGCACGCGCGTCAGGGCGATCAGCGAATCGACGCAGGTCAGCGCCGACAGACCCGCGGCCGTCCGCGGATAGCGGTAGAGCTCGCTCGCCGCCACGCTGCCCACGGGCGCACGGCGCATCAAAAAGCCGATGAACTCCGCCGCTTCGGAATCGGCATAGAGCGCCTGGCGCGGCCAGCACACGGCGCGAAGCACGCCGGCCTGCACGGCCATAATTTTGTCGTAAAGCGCGACCATGTTTTGAATCTTGGCGCGGCGCTCGGGCGTGGGTTCGCGATAGAGCTTGGCCGCCGTGGCGCCATCGCCCACAACGGCGCGTACCTCGCCCTCGCCGCCCGCGTTGATCACATCGCCCAGCTCAACGACGTTACCGTTGCTGTCGTACACGTACATGCGGATCTCCTATTCTATCTCGTCAAACGCGGCATCATCGCCGGTCGCGACAACGGCCTCAAAATCCTCGAGCTCGCCGATCGCGCAGCCTTCGAACACGCGATACGTCTCTGCGCGCTCGGCAGCGGCGGCGACAGCCAGCTCGAGCGCGCGGTCGAGTGCCACACCGCACATGAGCTGGTACTCGAGCTCCACGCTAAAGCTGCCGCCCACGTCGCGGGCAACATCGCTGGCACGCAGGCGGAGCTCATCGCGCCACGGCAGCATGATCAGCTCGTCGTCCGCGCCCGCAAAGGACGCAGCCATCGCGGCCAAGCGCTCGGCGGTCACGTCCTCGGCGTCACCCTCAGCGGCACCCTCGTCCGCACCAGCCGGCAAACCACCCTCGGTATCGATGAGCGCCACCACCGTCTTGTCGTCATCCACGCAGGTCGCAGGCAGCGCACGCAGATAGTCGGCCGCACCGCCGCAGAGCGCCGGCACGTCTTCCGCGTCGATATCGCACGCCATAAACAGGCCGATGGCATCACGGTTAAAGTCGGTCGGCGCCCCACAGGCACCGGGCTCCCAGTCGGCAAACTTCTCGAGCAAGCCGTCGGTCGCCATGAGCACGCCAGCAGCGCCCGCGGCAAAGCCAAACTCCCAGTGATAGGTATCGTGCAGGGGAAACACCTGGCACGAAAGCGGGCCGCGGTGCAGATGCGTCAGCGTAAACGGCGCGCCCGGGGCATCCACCGCAATCGCACCGGAGTCGCCGGCATTGCCATACCAAACGCGCGCGCCATCCCACACTACCAGGCACAGCGTGCAGGCAAACGAGGCGATGTCGGCAGCGGGCTCGTTGGCAGCGACATCCGCCACGGCGCGGAGGGCGTGCTCGAACACGCCCTTAAGGGCCGAGGCATCGCCCGGCACCAGCTCGCCGCGCACGAACGCCTCGGCAGCCGCGTCGACCGCAGCCCCACTTGCCAGATGGGCGCCCTCGCCGCTCAAAATCATGGACGAGACGCCGTCCGCAACAGCGGCGACAATCGCCCGGCCAGGCGCAGAAGCGGCAGGGCCCTCGCGCGACTCAGCCGCACTAACTGCCTCTTCCGTGCGAGGCACCTCCACTACGCGCACGCAGTGGCAATCCTGGTTGCTGCGTCCCTGCAGCTTATGGCTGGGGCCGGTCACGCTGGCCTCGTAATGAATCAACATGACTATCCTTTCCATCCGTACCAGCCGGGCGCGGCGGGCTCTGGTCCGTCCGGCACCGCGTCCGGGACTTACTGGGATACATGCGCTGGCAGATGCCCTACTTGCAGAACTCTTCGAACGTGGTCACGCCGTCGGTGCACACAAAGCGAATGTCGTCGTCATCGCCGTCGAAGGTCTCGGACGTGGCGATCGCCGTGCCGGGCGCCAGGCGGCTCATGCCGCACGCGATCTCACTCATGAAGTGGAAGAAGCGGTCGAACGGCACACCGTCGCTCGCGTCAAAGTTGGCCTCAAAATAGCCGCCGCAGCTCTTGGTGAGTTGCTCGGCCGTCGCGCGATCAAAGTCGCCAAAGCCCAAGAACACCACCTTTACCTGGTCCTTTGCGACCATCTTGGCGATAAGCTCGGCGGCCTCGTCCACATTGCCGGCTGGCTCGTCGCGCCCATCGGTGTAGATGAGCACGAGCGAGCGCTTAACATTGATGCCTGCGTGCAGCTGGCGCTGGGCGCGGTCGTGCACCAAGTTGAGGGCGCGCACGATGCCGTCGTTGAGACGAGTGAGGCCGTGGGCCTTGAGCGTAATGTCGGGCAGGTCCTTAACGGGGACAAAGGCGGCATCGGCCTCGTCCAGGTCGGGTGCGGACAGGGTATCGGCGGCGGCGCTGGCAGGCCCGGCATCGCTCCCGTCGCCCTCGCCGGACACGACGTCGCGCAGGCGCATGACCTGCACATCGCTCGCCACGTTGACCATCGCAATGTCCACCAGCTCGCGGGCCTTAGCGTTTTCGCAAACCTTCTGCTTAAAGTGCGCACGGCCGCGGTTCATTTGGGCCATAACACCGGCGACAGAAGACGAGCAGTCGTTAACCGAAACCACGCTCATGTGCGGCTCGTTGAGATATCCGGTACCGAGGATAGTGGTCGGGACGTTTTCGAAGCGATTCATGATTGATCCTTTCGGTTGGTGTGGCGGGCTCTGGATGCCCGCCTTGTTGGCGACAGTGTGGCAGGAGGCAGAAGTGCCAGGGCATCGCGCGATTCAGCTGAAAACATGAACGGCGACACGCGGGCCCGGCGCGGGCCGCGGCGGCCGAGCGCCGTCGTCCACCCCCTATCCCAGCACGCGGGCCAAGCGACGCCCCAGCGGCGTCGGCGGCAACTCAGTAACGTCGCGGGTGCCGTAGGCAAGCTGCGACGCCACGGCAGCAGCGGCATAGAGATCCGTTTTGGGCGCATACGGCCCGCCCACGTGGGCCTCGGGCGCCTCAAAGCCGCGGCTGAGCACGCATTCGCGCAGCGCCGGCTCGCGCGCGGCGGCATCGGCCTCGGCAAGTGTGATCGCGCAACCAAAATCGATCAGGTGCACGGCGCCGGCATCGTCGACCAGGATGTTTCCCGGATGGATGTCGCGATGGATAATCCCGGCGCGATGAACAATGGCGAGCGCCTCGAGCAGCCGGTCATGAAGTGCGCCCACGATCTGCTCGCGCGCCACCGACCCCGGCTCAAGTCCCTGCGCATGCCGCTCGACCCACGCATCGGCTGGCAAGCCCGCAATATATTGCTCGGACAGGCACGCGAGCGGCTCGGCCGAAAGACGCGCATCGCGAACCGAGCCCAGCCGATACACATCGGCAAAACACGCGTAGCCCAACAGCGGCCCGGCTAAAAACCGAGCCTCGCGCGCCAGCCGGGCAGCCGCAGCCGCATCCAGCGCAATCTTGAACACGCGCTCGCCCGCGCGATACACCAGCGTGCTCGCGTGGCGCGTGCCCGGCATGGGGTAGATGAGCTCGGCAAACGGCAGCTGCGTTTGCGCGGGAACTTCCGGCAGTGTGGCCATCGCGGCCGTTGCGGCATCCGCCAGCATCGTCTGCTGCGACGGTATCGGCGCCAGCGGCGTGGCGAACGTCTCGTCGCCGGCGGCCTGGTCCCCCGCCGCGCGGGCCGCGCCAGGCCGTGGAGCAAGCACGCGCTCCACGCGTGCAGCAAATTGATCCAGCTCGGCCTCGGCATCCAGCCATCCGCGCGCCGCGCGGCGCAACGGCTCCCACACACTGTTCACCACACCTTGGGCATCCATGGCATCCTCCGTTCGCTCGCCCAACTTGTCGGCGAGACTACCCGGACGCGACCGCACGCCCACGCTGCGCGTTTCAGCTGAACGACGTCGCCGACCGCTCACGGTCGCGCGCGCCATCATGGACGGTATCTGATACCCTGCGAAGCTAAGTAATCGCGAAAGGACATCCCATGGCCAGCGCCGCGCCCCACAATGCCTATGCCGAGCTGTTTGAGCAGCTCGACGCCCTGACCAGCCGCGGCTTTGGCACATGGTGCGCCCAGGCACTCGGTGACGAGGTCGTCTACGCCGTCGACATCGATTGGTATCGCGCGGGCGCGCAGGTAAGCGAGGTGCTCGCACAGGCCGGCACGGGAGCTGCCGCAGAGCGCGTCCGCGACGAACTCGAGAGCTTTTTGGGCGACTACTTTACGGTGCGTCGCCGCTCGGCCTCGCCCGAGCAGGTACTTTGCGGCAGCATGGCAGACGATGCCGAGTTTCGGCCCCGCGCGCTAACGGGAAGCGCCGCTGCCTGCCTGCTGTTTTTGGAGCACGGAGGCTGCGATCCTTGGAGCGCGGCAGACGAACCGGCGGGCATCGAAGACAGCACGCCCGACACCCGCGAGCCCGATCCCGAGCTGCTGCGTCGCCAGATCGGCATGCTCTGTCTGCAATACGCCGTGCTCGAAAACGAAAGCGCCCTGCTGCGCAGCACCTGTATCAAGATGGGCTCATACGACCAGCGCGGCGGCATCGACCCCGCCACGCTCGCCTTTATCGACCGCGGCGATTGGGACGCCTTTCAACCCATCGTCCGCAATCGCAATTTTGCAAAGACGCAGCGCCGCATCGGCACGCTGCTGGACGCGCCCGGTTATTCGGAATCTTCGGATGCCGAGCTTCCGCTTGCCGAGTCGCAGCTCGGCAGCATTCCCTCAACACCCAAGCCGGCCAATCGCAAGGCGGGCGCCGACTGGGTCAAATACCTAGCCAAACGCACATTTTTCACCGCTATCGAAGGCAATGTCGACATTTTGGCGGGACAGGTGGGCGCAACGCCCGCGCGGCGCGCCCCGATCGCCGCAGACGACTCGGCCGCCTGGCAACAAGCCGGCCAGCTGCTCGCCCGCTGGATTTGGGAGTGCAGCACGGCGACCAAGCCCGGTGGGACCATCCACGCCGTCGATGACGCCACACTTGCCTTGGCCGCCGCCGCTGACGGCAACGAAAACGGCCTCGTCGAGTTTCGTCTGCCACGACAAGCGCTCCGCCGTGGCCTGGGCAAGGCCTGCTGGATGTTCAACTGGCTCCAAAAGAAAAGCGGCCGCACCGATCGCGGTGTCTTCGTGCGCGAGCAGGCAAGCTATATCGTGAACCACTACCTGGGGCCGCAGCTCGCCGCCGTGCTGTACGGCATCGCCCACGACATGGAACTCGACCGTGCCAGCCTGGGTGCCGCCACCGCCGAGCAGGGATTCGGCAGCATACAGATTGAGCCGCCAGCAAGCGGCGCCCCCATGCCCGCCGGGCTCAACCGCACGCTCGCGCTCGAGATTTCCATCGCACCCGCCGGCGACCGCCCGGTACCCGGCAGCGAGGCACTTTGGAAGACGGTGTCCCTCGACGGCTGTCGCGCGTGCCGCCTGGGCCGCGACCCGCGCGCGTTCGATACGCCCGAGGATGGCGCAGGCATCAAAGCCATTATCCTCAGCAGCGCCGATATCGGTAGGCAGGCGCTCGACCTGCGCATACGCGAGGATGGCTCGCTACGCGCAACCGTTCGCAACCCCGCCGGCGCGTGGATCGAGAACCGCCACGTTGCCTGCGGCGAACAGGCCGACCTTCACCCCGGCGAGCACATCTTTATCCCCGGCAACGACCTGGGCTACGTGATTGTTCCGCGCTGGCAAATCGTGGCGTAGCGTCGGCGGCGCGTATACAATGGTGCGAGTCCTTTTACGCCGACACCTGGAGTAGACATGCTGCTCGCTATCGATATGGGAAACACGCAGACGGCCATGGGCCTGTTTGACGGAGACGAGCTGGTGCAGTCGTGGCGCATGCCCACCGACCGCTCCTATACCGCCGACGAG
>SKET01002319.1_pt2 | contig 10340 bp, 7 predicted proteins | sample 4841461 | NCBI WGS metagenome assembly SKET01 (sample SAMN11008802, study PRJNA524170) | human gut metagenome | biome: Human fecal sample; material: Feces; isolation source: fecal sample from pouch patient p5 | host: Homo sapiens | place: Israel: Tel-Aviv | collected 2014-02-13
CTGCTCTTCCTCGCTGTATCCCATGTGCAGGCGGATGTCGTATTTTCCGATGCGATCTTCCATCGCGCGGATGCAGTAATCGGCTCTGACGGCGATTCCCGGAGCAATGGAGACGAATGCCGTTCGGTCCATGCGATCCCAATCTGTGAAGACGATGAATTTCCATTTGTCTACGTTGAGGGCATAGGTTGCGTCTTCGTATGGCGGGTTCGCCTCTTCTGTGCTCATGGCAGCAAGTATTACATGATCGATAATCACTTTGCAATAGCCATATTGACAACATAGAGGCAATTATATGTTACAATCACGGCAATGGCAAGTCTGTCATCAAATAGGCAAGTCAATTGAAAGGAGCCTGCGATGAATGCATCTGTAATTGGATCGGAACCGTATATCAGCGATGATGAAGTGGTGTCCCGCTTGCCGGGCATGACCAAGGGAAACCTTGCTCAGCTTCGCTATACGGGCAAGGGGCCTAAGTTCTACAAGCCTTCGCCACGCATAGTGCTTTACAAGTGGAGCGACGTGCAGAACTGGATCGAGGATCATGCACAGACAGACGCGATAGTTGTTGGTCCGATATGAGGCCACTTATCCGGTTTTTTCGCTCTTTGCCCGAGAAACAATCGAAGATCGATATCGTTTCCTGGCAAAGTGCCTCAAGACGAATGAAGGTCGCGTTAACGGGAATTGACGCGACCTCAAAGAACCCATGTCCGTACGCGCTGCTGCTTGAAAACCGGCGCGAGACAAAAGGAACCTTACAATGATTGATTATAGCGACGTACGCCCGGAGAGGGGCGAATTCATCGGAGACGGCATAGCGAGAACCGCGGGGAACATCCCGTACAATCCGGAATCCGATGACAACGCGTCGTTCCCCGACGACGAATTCTGGAACTCGAGGGAGAGCCTGCAACAGATCAAAGATTATGCGGTAAGCAGGTTTGTTTCCCCCTATGCGGTGCTTGCCGTGACGCTCTGCCGCATCATCGTGGCGACGCCGCCACATGTGGTGCTGCCGCCCACCATCGGCGCGGATTACGGATCGTTGAACTTCGGCGTGGTGATCCTCGGCAATCCGGGTTCGGGCAAGGACGCGGCCTTCGGAGCCGCGAAGGCGCTGGTGCCGGACATTCGTGACGCCCCGGTGACCAGCGTGGCCAGCGGGCAGGCCATCAGCGCGTTATTCGGCCAGCGTGTGCAGGAGGATGGCAGGTTCAGACTGGAGTGCAAGACTCCCCGCGCCATGATCAGGTATTCCGAGGCGTCCAATTTCAAGGCGCTGTCAAGCGCGAAGGAAAGCAACCTCCAGGCGGAGGTGCTGTCGCTGTTCTCCGGCCAGCAGATCGGCGACTACACCAAGAACAAGGAGCTGTCCGTGACCATTCCGGAACACGGGTACAGGACGGCCGTGGTGATCTCCGCCCAGCCGTCGATGATGGGCATGTTCGAGGCCGGCGTCGGCGTGGGGTTCCAGCAGCGGTTCCTGTACGTCTCCGCGTACAGCGACAGGCTCAACGTCCGCGCCCTCGACGAGGATCCGGTCGCGCTGTCGTCATTGACGAGGTTCCCCTATGACACCGGTCTGCTGCCCGCGGACTATCCCATCGAGCAGATGAACCGGCTCTACGAGTGCGGCGGCTACGCAAAGGCCAATGACTCCACGCCGGATTCCAGCCATCTGAAGATGCGCCCCATGCGTCTGCCGCCGATGGCGGTAGCCGAGATGAGAGCCGACAAGGTACGGGTCAACAGGGAGCATGGCGGTGATCCGCGCCGGGCCCACGGCATGTTCCTGCGCGCCAAACTGTCGGCGGCCTTCCGCCTGCTCGAAGACCCGCCGTCGTCCGATATCATGCAGGAGGACTGGGAGCTCGCGGGCATGATGATGCGATACTCGCGTCGATGCTACGAGGAGGGCCTGCGCGAGTACAGGAACGAGAACCTCAAACGTCGAGCGGACTACAGGGAGGAGGACGAGCTGGTCCGCGAGCAGGTCGACATGCGTTCCCAGCTCGCCACCGAGGAACGCATCATGGAGGTGTTGTCCAACTCGCTGAAACCATCCGTTCCCAAAGGAGAGCTGACCCGCTCCCTGTCCAAAAGGCAGAAGGCCAGTTTGGACGCCGCTCTGGAGAACCTGATGGCTTCGGGGAAGATCAGACATAGGAAAGGCATGAAAGGTGGGGCGCTGGTATTCACTTGCCTGAACGGCCTACCGACCTACCCGCCTACCCACTACTGCCGCAAGGGTTTCTGCGACCTACCAGCCTGACCTACCCGACCTACCTTGGATTTCCGCAGGTAGGTCAGTAAGCCAGCTCGGTAGGCGGCCGGATCCCAATGATTCCAACGAGTAGGTCGGTAGGTTGGTAGGTTGTGGGAAAGTGGGCGTTCTGCATTGTTGATGCGCGAGACTGGTCATCAACACGGTAGACAAATCCCACGTTGTAGAATCAGACAAATGCTCAAATAATCATTTACGCAGGAGATGCTTATGCCTGACAAAGGAGTTCGGACGACGCTGAGCTTGTCATTGACCACTGAGGATAAGAAACGGTTGAAGAAATATGCCGCTGACCGCGAGACCACGGTAGCGAACGTAATCCATGAATGGGTGGAACAGTACTGCGGAGACGAAGATGAGTGAATCACCCATGGAAGACGCTCTGAGCAAAATCACGGGCGTTAAGCCATTGAGCCCGGACGATATCGCAGAGCAACTGCGCAACGAGGAGAACACCAAGAAAGTTTACATAACGCCGATTCTTGAGGCCCGCTGGCCTGGCCAAGATCGCATTGTCATGGAGTACTACGTCAATGACGGACGAATCACGGTGGATGAATACGGTATCGCGCATCGTGTAAAACCAAAGAAACTCGATTATCTGCTGCTGTTCCATCAAAACATTCCGTTGGCGGTCGTCGAGGCCAAGGGACGTGATCATTTGGCCGATGAAGGCTACCAGCAGGCGATCGATTACGCGAATCTCTTATCGGTCCCATTCGCCTATGCGACCAATGGGGACGACCTGATTGAGCGTGACATGGTTTCCGGTCTCAACCGGAATCTGAAGATGACGGATTTCCCAAGACCGGACGAGTTGTGGCAGCGTTTCGTGCAGGAGAGCGGAATGACGCAGAGTATGGTGGACGAGTACACGTACCCCTATTACACGTCTCTCAGCAGCAAAATCACGCCTCGCTATTATCAGCGCATCATTATCAACAAGACCACTCAGGCCGTCCTCAAGGGCCAGCGGAAGATTCTCATCGTCTGCGCGACCGGCACGGGCAAAACGTATATGGCGTTTCAACTTATCTGGCGCTTCTGGAAAAGCGGACTGAAAAAGCGCGTGCTGTTCCTCGCGGATCGCAACAATCTGGTCAACCAGACCATGCATGGCGATTTCGCACCGTTCGAAGACAACATGGTCAAATTCGAAAACGCAAAGCCCGATTACGCGCACTCCGTCTACCTAGGCATCTACCAGCAGTTCATTACCGCGCAAAACGGCCAGATCAACCGTCACTACAAGAAATTCCCGCGTGATTTCTTCGACTTGATCGTAGTGGACGAATGCCACCGCAGCTCCGCGGACCGCACTTCCAACTGGCATGACATCCTCGACTATTTCGACTCGGCCACGCAGATAGGCTTGACCGCCACTCCAAGGGATGATTCGGATCCGAACAAAAGCAACATTGCCTACTTCGGCGAACCCATCTACACGTATTCACTCAAGCAGGGAATCGAAGACGGGTTCCTCGCGCCCTACAAAGTTGTGGTTCCGGAACTGGATATCGATCGCGATGGTTATCTGCCTCCGGAGGGAACCACGGACGTGGACGGCAACCCGATCGAGATACGTCGTTACGAGCAAAAGGAATTCGACCGTAACATCATCGTCCAGGAACGCCGGGAGCTCGTTGCCAAACGTATCAGCGAGTATTTGAAAACCAACGATATGCGGTACGCAAAGACCATCGTGTTCTGCGAAAACATCGAACATGCCCATGCGATGCAACGGCTCTTGGAAAACGAGAACTCGGACCTCGTGGCCGAGGACTCCCGATACGTGACATGCATCGTCTCAGGCGAGCCCGATAACGAGGCAAGACTGGACGAGTTCACGACGAACAGATGCAAATACCCCGTCATCGCCGTGACAAGCCAGCTCATGTCAACCGGCGTGAACTCGAAGACCTGCGAGCTGATCGTCCTTGATCGTTCAATCGGCTCGATGACCGAATTCAAGCAGATAATTGGCCGAGGCACCCGTGTAGTCGATCATTACACCGTAGACGGTGAGAGCAGAAGCAAGATGTACTTCACCATCCTCGATTTTCGCAGCAATTACCTGAAATTCAAAGACCCCTCATTCGACGGCGACCCCGTGGACGTACTCACCGTTCCACCGAACGCTCCGATCCCTAAGCCGCCAATCAAACCGACCGCACCAAAAACACCGCCAATTCCGCCCGAGAATCGCAGAGTGGCGCGCGTTTCTGGCGTGGATGTGGAAATAGTCGGTGAGACCGTCAAATATCTTGACGCAGACGGTAATCTGGTCGAACAGAACCTGAACTCATGCGTGCGCAACAACATCCTGGGCCAATACCCCAGCGCAGATGCTTTCCGCCAAGCATGGGCCAACAACCATGCAAAGGCGACGTTTGCCCAGAACCTCCTTCTGGAGACTGATTGGAGCGAAAGCTTCCGCATACGCTATGGATACGATGTGGACCCGTTCGACATCATCCTATGCCTGGCATACGAGGTGGATCCGCCAATGAGCCGTGACCACAGGGCAAGACTGGCCTGCGTGCGACGATTCATCGACCAGGACCGTTTCAACGATGAGCAGCGTGAGCTGCTCCGATTGCTTGTCGACGCCTACGCGGTCTCCGGATTCGCGCCTTTGCGGGACCTCGACATTTTTACCCTGCCACAGTTCAGGACGGCCGGCTATACGAAGCTCAAAGCCGTCAAGGCATTGGGTGGTAAGAACAAATATCACGATTTGCTGGGCGAATTGGAAAACGCCCTGTATGAAGAGGAATGATTCATGAGCCTTACATCCCTGATCAAACGCCTGGAAGACATCATGCGTCCGGATCCCGGCATCGACGGAACCGCGCAGCGACTCTCTCAAATCGTTTGGATTCTGTTCCTCAAAATCTTTGATTACAAAGAAGAAGAGGCCGAACTTGATGACGACTACCAGCCTGTCATCCCTGAAGGCTACCGCTGGAGAGACTGGGTGACTGGAGCCTCTCTGAAGGATCAACGCACAGGCGATGAGCTCATTGACTTTGTGAACAACCAGCTGTTTCCGGCCTTGCGAGGCGAATCCATCGAAGACGAAAACGGCATGCGCGCTATCCCATTCCCAAGTGATACACCACGGGCTCTGCTCGTCAAGGAATTTATGAACCGCCGCCATAACTATGCCGCCAACGGCATCCAGCTGCGCATGGTGCGCTACCTGTTCGCCGCAGTGGATTTTTCCGACGCCGACGAAACCCACGAATTCAACGACATCTACGAGACCCTATTGAAGTCGCTCCAGGCCGCAGGCAAAGCAGGTGAATTCTATACGCCAAGGGCCGTGACCTCGTTCGCAGTCAAGCATGTGGATCCCAAACTGGGCGAAACGGTGGGAGACTTCGCCTGCGGCACTGCTGGTTTTTTGGTCGATTCCCTCCGACACTTGGAGAAACAGGTGCAGCCGGGTGATACCAAGGCCATGGAATCATTGCAGAACAGTCTGATCGGCCAGGAATTCAAGCCGCTGCCGTACATGCTCGGCGTCACCAATCTCCTGCTCCACGACATCGCCCTTCCCAACATCACCTACGGCGATTCCCTTGACCGCAAGCGCCTGCTTGATTATGAGGACGAGGACTGCGTGGACTGCATCGTCATGAATCCTCCCTACGGAGGAATCGCCACCGAAGCGGACAAGGCCGCGTTCCCGGCCGATCTGCGCAGCTCTGAGACGGCGGACCTGTTCATGTCGTACATCATCACCCGCCTGCGCATCAACGGACGGGCAGGCGTCGTCCTCCCGAACGGTTTCCTTGAAGGCGAGGACAGCACCCGTATCGCCATCAAAAAGCTTCTGTTCAGACAATGCAATTTGCACACCGTCATACGCTTGCCGGAAAGCGTATTTTCTCCCTACACCAGTATTGACACGAATATCCTGTTCTTCGATAAAACCGGCTCCACCCAAGAGACATGGTTCTACCGGTTCGACAAGCCTGAAGGCTATAAGCATTTCTCCAAAACCCGTCCCCTTCTGCCGCAGCATTTCCAGCCCGTGGACGAGTGGTGGGGCAACCGTGTCGAGATAGCCGACCCAGATGTGGAAGGCGCTTGGAAGGCGAAGAAATACACGGTGGACGAACTCGTAGCAGGCAACTATCGTCTCGATAAGTGCGGATATCCGCATGAGGAGGAAGAGATTCTGCCGCCTGACCAGCTGATCGACAAATACCGGACTGACAGGCAGCGCATAGAAACTCAGATAGACAATCTGCTTGTTCAAATCATGAGCGTCATCAACAACGATACGGAGGAAAACGCATGAGTGAGCTGAAAGTAACGCCCATCGCGGCGAAGCTCCGTGCGTCCGTTCTCCAGCAGGCCGTCGAGGGCAGACTCGTCCCGCAGGATCCGGATGACGAGCCGTCGAGCGTCCTGCTGGAGCGCATCCGAGAGGAGCGCGCCGAGCTGGTCAAGCAGAAGAAAGCGAAGGCGCAGAGGGGCGGAGAGTCGCGGATTCACCGAGGAACGGACGGCTCTTGGTACGAGCAGCGCGGCAAAGCCAAACCCGTCTGCATCGATAAGGATATTCCGTTCGATATCCCTGAGAACTGGGAGTGGAGCCGTATGAGCGTTTTGATTGAACTTCTCTCTGGAGTTGATTTAACGCCAAGTGAGTATAACGATAGGCATAACGGCATTCCATATATCACTGGCGCGTCTAATTTCGATGACGGCACGTTGATCGAAAACCGTTGGACGGTATCGCCTAGACGGGTAAGCCATGAAGGCGACCTGTTGTTCACCTGTAAAGGGACGGTCGGCGATATGGCTATTAACTCCTTTGAAAGAGCTCACCTCGCCCGGCAAGTTATGGCGGTTTGCCCTATTGATTATGAGATGCTTCCTTACATCGAGATTGTTCTTTCCGCACAAGTTGAGCGGATTAAAAATGCGGCAAAAGGACTCATACCAGGTATTGAACGCAAAACCATACTTGATGGTCTTGTCTCATTGCCGCCGCTTGCCGAGCAGCAACGCATCGTTGAACGCATCAACGAGATCATGCCATTGATCGATCGGCTTGAAAAACTAGAGAGAGAGAGCGATGCTGTAGATTCCCGCTTCTGGCGGGATCTGCCGAGCTCGATTCTCCAGCAGGCCGTCGAGGGCAGACTCGTCCCGCAGGATCCGAGCGACGAACCTGCGGACATTCTGCTCGATCGGATCCGTAAGGAGCGTGCTGAACTGGTCAAGGAAAAGAAGGCTAAGGCTTCGAAAGGCGGCGAATCGAGAATCTACCGGAGTGCCGCCGGCTCTTGGTACGAGCAGCGAGGTAAGGCAGATCCTGTCTGCATCGATAAGGAGATTCCATTCGACGTCCCCGAAAATTGGACATGGTCCAGGCTTACTGACTGCTCTGAAGCAATCGTGGATTGCCCACACTCAACGCCAAAGTATTTCAGTGAAGACACCGGCTACTACGCGATAGACACCAACTGCATGGATTACGGGTGGAATCAGACTGGCTCGCGTAATTTAAGTAAAGGTGAGTATGAGGTAAGAACTGTCAAGTTGGTTCCACGGCCAAACGATCTTGTTCTGTCACGTGAAGCCTCCATCGGAAGAGCGGTAATACTGCGCGACGAAAACTACTGTCTTGGACAGCGCGTGATGCTCATCAGAAGTGGCGACAATCTTGATGTCAAATACCTCCAGCTGCTGCTCACCTCTCCCTATGCTTGGAGCCTCTATCGTGCCCTGAATCAGGGGACGGGAGTGAAACACATCAACGTATCTGTTATTCGTAACATGCTTATTCCTGTTCCTCCTCTTGTTGAGCAGCGGCGTATCGCTGCAAAAGTCTCTGAGATCCGAGCCATGCTTGCGGAACGTTTCATCGCTTCAGCTGTCTGAGATTTTTCGAGATAGTTGGCTTGACGTGAAGCGCCATGGAAGATTTCCATGGCGCTTTTCTTCTTCACGCGGTGTCTAAACCGGTCTGGTCGCAGCAGGGTTAGTGTCCAAACTAGGAAGCGTTGGCGCTGCTTAACGTTGAAATCGGCAGTTTGCGCCTGTACCTGGATTGTTTTGCCTGGCACGCACGTGGCCCGTTCGGGAGTGTGGTTGTCTTTCCTTGACGGCAGATGAAAGGAGACCGACATGTTCGTTGTGAGTAGCGATGGAAGAGCTTTTGCACCTGCGTACCTGGTTTGTCGGTTAGCAAGCGACGCATGTGTGGACACACTTGCTCGTCCCGCGGGTGCGGGGCGGCTTGCCGGGAGGCCCGGGCCCCATGGTCGGCGTAGCCTCCGGACCGCTTTCGCGGCAGGGAAAACGAGTCGTCCTAGTCCTTGCGTGGGGGTGTTTTCCGGTGGGTTGGCGTGACAATCGCAGGCGAAACATCTGCAAGAAGGTCATGTTCGCGCCGGAGGAATGGGAGCGGGCGCGACGCGTGTATGAGCGTTGGTCGAGGCATATTCCGTTGTACCGGGGGTGGGGAGATTTCGCCCGTCAGACGCTCATGCGGGGCGTGTCGATGAACGTTTCGGTGACGCTGGCGAACGATCCCGAGGCGTTCAAGGCCGAGCTTCACCGCATCGGCGTGAACGTGAACCAGATCGTCCGCGTCGCGAACCTGACCGGTTCCGTGAGTCCGGACCAGGTGCGGGAGCTGCTGGATCTGCTCTCCTCCATCGACGAAAAATGGCCGGGATGGAGCTTGCGAAGGCGGAGATCGACGCTGCGCAGGGGCTGTACTGATGGCTGTGGTCAAGCTGGGAAGCAAGGTCAAGACGAACCTTCCGGCCACGATCCGCTACGCGATCAACCCAGCGAAGAACGACGGCGGAAGGCTCGTGTACGCGAGCTACAGCCACGAGCAGCGCGACCCGGATGTGCTCGCGGAGCCGATGATCCATGACCTGGAACGCTGCGCGAACGGGCTGCGGAAAGACGGCGTGCTCGCCCTGCACCTGAAGCATTCGTTCAGTCCCGACGAGCACGTGAGCGCGGAACAGGTGCATGAGTTGGGCGTGATGCTGGCCGAGGCGATCACGGGCGGCGACTACAAGTACGTGGTCTCCACGCATATGGATCGCTGCCACCTGCACAACCACATCGTCATCTGCACGGCGAAACGCAGGACCGGTAGGAAGATGCGCCTGACCCGCACAAGCATCGACAGGTGGTGCGCGATCAGCGACGAAATCTGCCGCCGCGAGGGGCTAAGCGTGCTGAAAAACCCGGACGTCGAGGTCGCCGCGGACCACGTGGACATGCGGGATGTGATGCGGCATACACCCGGCCAGAACGCCGAACCGGCCTCCAAATATGACGTCCCGCCCATCGAGACCACGGGGCGCGGCGGGGACATGGGCGAATTGTACGCGGCGGCAAAGGGCAGGGGAATCAAGGAGCGGATGCGCATCCTGATCGACCTCGACGCCGCCAAAGCGTCCAGCATCGGTGAATTTTCCCGGCTGCTTGACTCGCACGGCATCGGTCTGGCGATGCGCGGCGGGGACGCGACGTTCACGGACTGGGCCACCGGGCGCAGGTTCCGCGGCTCGCGGCTCGGCCCGGCGTACACGCTCGACGCGATTGGAACGAGACTCGCCGACGGCGGGAACATGCTGCACCTGACCTTCAACAACAAGCTCATCGCATCCGTGAAGAAGACCGGTCGCCTCGTCCTCACCTCGGACGCGGTCGAGCGCGGATCCTTCCTCAACACGGTTGCCGCCAACGTGCAGACCCTGGCCTTCGACGCGCTCGACGCGCCGATCGCCGTCGTCGGCTCGCGCAACGGCATCACGCCCGGACCCGAGATGGAGTCGTACTTCTTCCCGCAGGTCTCCTGGATCCTCGACGCGATTCACGAGCGCATCCTCCCGCTGCCCGGCCACGTGCCCACCACGAAGCACGCGACCGAGGCCGAGATCGCGCGCCTGAACCGCGCGGGCCTCTGAGGCATTGGGGGCGGGCTGTTCCCCTTTCCGGCCCGCCCCCGTCCTTGGCTCGCACTCCCTGACGCGAGCCCGCGAGGCCGGGGCCCCACTCCTCC
>SKET01002773.1_pt1 | contig 10303 bp, 11 predicted proteins | sample 4841461 | NCBI WGS metagenome assembly SKET01 (sample SAMN11008802, study PRJNA524170) | human gut metagenome | biome: Human fecal sample; material: Feces; isolation source: fecal sample from pouch patient p5 | host: Homo sapiens | place: Israel: Tel-Aviv | collected 2014-02-13
ATATAATTGTCCAATTTCAATTCTAACTGCAATTACAAAGGAAATTTGATATTATAATTAGTAAATTGAAAGTGAGGAATTGTGTATGAAATTTATTAGTGATTTGTTAATTTTAATAGTTGCTTTTGAAGCACTTTTTATAATGGTTTTAGAAATGTTTTTTACTCAAACTAAGCTAGCGAGAAACGCATTTGACTTATCCAAGGAGTATTTACAGCAAAAGGAAGCCAAAGTGAGCATGGCAAACCAAGGGCTTTATAATGGCTTTATTGGCATCGGAATTATTATATCACGGTTTATCTTACCTTTTGATGCTAGAAATATGGCACTATACCTATTTATAGGTTTTGTTATTATAGCGGCATTGTATGGTGCAGTCACGGCAAATAAGAAAATAATTTTGTCTCAAGGGTTACCAGCTATAATTGCATTAATTGCGTTGCTAGTAGTTAATCTTTAGAAAAGAGTGATAAATATGGCAGATAGCACCACCACACAAATTACACCGCAGGATATTAAAAGCTCATTGCGGATCGAAGTAACCGATGATGATATGATTCAGCAATATATTACCACTGCTGAAAAATATGTATAAAATGCAGTTAGTAGCGCTATTACGATTGATGATTTGTATGCTTACCAGCAATTTAAGTTTGCAGTGTCGTTATTAACTCAATTTTGGTATCAAAACCGCGATATTGATATGCAAAATACGCCGTATCAAGTGCGATCGATGATCCAGCAATTAAGGGGCATTTGGTCCCCTGTCAATAAAATAGACAATTTAAATAGAGACTTTTTTCCTATGCCACGACTAAATTTTGAATTTGAGTTTGATACTCATCTTCAAGTTGCTTTGGTGATTTGAATCCACAGTGACTGTGAATTCTAACTGTGTTGTAAAACGTTTCAATGTACTGAAAAACCAGTCGTTTAGCTTCGGAGTATGAATGGATTTTAAACCGATTTATCCATTCACGCTTAATCAAGGCATGAAACGACTCAATGCAGGCATTATCCCAAGGATAAGCTTTCTTTGAATAGCTTAATGTCATGTTAGCTGTAACTTGATTGTAAGCTTCAGACGTAAACTGACTACCACGATCACTGTGCATGATTAATGGCTTGCTAATATGGCGACTGTGCTTAGCCTTTTCAATAAGTGGGATGACATTCGATACCTCCAAGGTTTCAGATAAGTCCCAACCAATGATACGTCGGGAGTACAAGTCCATAATACTGGTTAAATAAACGAATCCGTCATGAACTGGAATATAAGTGGTGTCAATGCACCAAACGGCGTTTGGTCGCAATGGATTGAACTGCTCGTCTAAAATATTTATTAGCTGTTTATCAAACTTAGAATTGCGAGTGGTAGTCGTCCAAGGGGTTAGGTAAACGGCGTGAATGCCAAGTTCACGCATATACTTACCAACAGTTCGTTCAGCGATCTTATATCCTTTTGAGCGAAGTTCTTGGGTGATTTTGCCGGCACCGTAAATACAAAGGCTTTTGAGCCAAATTGCTTTAATTTCACCTTGAATAAACTTCTTCCGAAGCTTTCGCGGTGATTGGTGATTATGACGCTTTTCTCGTTGATAGTAACCACTTCTTGAGATTCCAACATAATCACACATACCATTGATGGAAGGGTGGGATTCCAAAGCGTGCTGAACGTCCATTTCTTGGTATACCTTTTCGGTAGTTACTTGCTCAGAATCCCGATTGATTTTTTTAATACTTCGATCGCTCCTTCAGCGTCACGAAGTTGACGCTTTAGTCGTGCAATCTCCTTGTCCTTATCGCTGGCAAAATTACCAGATCCACGGCCAAACTCCCCAGTCTCAGTAAACAGCTTAATCCATTTATGTAATGTACTAGTCCCAATACCTAGATTCTTACTTATTTCATTCATGGTCATGTGATCCTTGTTATCTAAGTAATACTGAACGGCCTGTTCCTTAAATTCCTTGTCATAACTGTGCTTCGTCATTATTTGATCCTCCAATTTACTTCCTTAATTATACTAAATCAGAGTCTCTATTTAACTTGTACACTTTTTATTCTAGGCCCAAAACTAAACGATCAACCACCCGCCAAAGTGTTTTTCATCCGTTCTCGTTGCTAATTTAGATATCCAATACATAGCGCCCTCCCAGCTATGAAAGGATGGTTAACAATGAGAACTACTATATCTATAACCAAATGGGGGAGCCGGTACCAGGCAAGGGTGAACTGGTATGACAACCAAGACAAACGCCATCAAAAGTCGGCCGGTTACTTTGATCGCCGTAAGGATGCGGTGGCAATTGCGGAACGTGTCCGGGATGAACTCCAGGAACAACTTAACCCCGACCTCACGGAAATTACGCTGGCCGACTATTACCAACGTTGGTACCAGCTCTATAAGGAACAGGGTATTACCAGGATCACTCAAAATCGCTACAAGGTGATCGGGAATGTCCTCACCAAGTACTTCAACAAGAAGAAGCTCAAAGACGTTCGTAAATCCGACTACCAGGCGTTTATTAACTGGTACGGCGCTGACCATGCAAGGGATAGTGTCAACAAGCTAAACGGCGCCGTCAAGAAGATGGTGTCATTCGCCCTTGATGATGAAATCATCCGTAAGGACTTCACCAGCAACATTCAAGTAATCGCCAATAAAGGCCGTGAAAGAAAGGTTGAGTATCTCAACCAAAAGGAAACTGGCCTCTTAATGGATGCGGTCAAGGCTGATCTTGATCCCGACCATCCGGTTAAATACATGATCTTAACGGCGCTCTTAACGGGGACGCGGAAAAGTGAAATCCAGGCACTAACTTGGAACAATCTAGACTTCCTCCACTCCACGATCAACATTAATAAATCATGGGATGAAATAGAAAAAGCCTTTAAGGCCACCAAAACCTTGAGTAGTCGGCGGGTGATTCCAGTTAACCGTGAACTACTCAAGATGCTGGCAAGCCTAAAGGCTAATAATTCTACAATGGTTTTCTATTCGCCGGAATATGACCAGGTACCGACGGGCAACGCCCTCAATAAAGCGCTACGCCTTATTATGCATCAACAGGCGATCGCCAAACAAGGCTTTCACTTCCACTCCCTGCGCCACGTTCACGTCGCCTACCTCTTAGGACAAGGCGTTGACGTCTACGCTATCTCTAAGCGATTGGGCCACTCAGATATTACAATCACCCTCAAGACTTATAGTTATCTGATCGATGAATACAAAGCTCAAAATGATGATCTGATTGTGAAAAAGCTCCAAAAGTTGATATAGCTAAATGAGTGAATTGGGGTCAAGGTCTATTTAAACGTTGATATATCAATAATTAATAAGGTTATAAAATTCCTGTTTGGGGCACTAAGTTTTATTGTCGTCATTTTCAGGGATGGTTAAATCCTTGGGATGACGGCATTTTTTTATTCTTACTGAAAATCAGTCAACATAGTTTTAAATCGAAACTGTGGTAAAACTGAGGTAAAAATTTTTGGCATGGGACCATGTGGGGAGTTATCGAATTAGATAGCTCTTTTTTGTTTGGTCAACTTTGCCGATGTGAAGGTGACTAGTGGGCTTAAGGGGACGGCTTTTTCAAGGAAATAAAAAATCCCCGCCGCCCAAATGGGGGAAGGGATCATAATTGAAATTACTTTTCGTCAGCAAGTGCTTCCTTAGCCCACTTACGGATAGCTTCAATCTTCTTTTCTTTTAAAGCCCGCTTGTACTTCGGAGCAATTGGACGCCGGCCTTGAACGCCGTGTGGATGTGCTTTGCGCATGGTTCATGCCTCCTTTATCTCTCTCGTAAATATTTCAACATTCCGATTATAACGAAAGTCACCTTAAATAGCAACCGTCAATCGCCAACGGAAAATCTAGGCGGCATGATTGGACAAGCACAAGTGAAATGGGTACAATGTTGTTTGTATTGGTGGTACCCAATTTGGGTGAACTTTGTTAAAAAATGCACGACGATGGCTGTATTTTTTTGCTAATGGTGATACACTTAATGGGTACATGAATTATTTTCCTAAAGGAGGAAATTACAGTATGACTGTAAAGATTGGTATTAATGGTTTTGGCCGGATTGGTCGTTTGGCTTTCCGTCGGATTCACGAACTCAACTCTGACGAAATCGAAGTTGTTGCAATCAACGACTTGACGACGCCGTCCATGCTGGCTTACTTACTGAAGTACGACTCTACGCACGGCAAGTTCCCTGGTGAAGTTTCTGCTTACGAAGAAGGGATCATTGTTGACGGTAAGAAGTACCCAGTTTACGCAGAACGCGACGCTAAGAACATTCCGTGGGTTGCAAACGACGGGGTTGACTTTGTCCTCGAATGTACTGGTTTCTACACTTCTGCTGAAAAGTCCCAAGCACACCTGGATGCCGGTGCTAAGCGGGTTCTGATCTCCGCTCCTGCTGGTAACATTCCTACTGTTGTTCCTGGGGTTAACCTGGACACGCTGAAGGCTGACGACAAGATCGTTTCTGCAGGTTCCTGCACCACTTCTTGCCTGGCCCCAATGGCTTACTTCCTGAACAAGGAATTCGGTCTCAAGGCTGGTACGATGACGACCATCCACGCCTTCACTTCCACGCAAGCGATCCTTGATGGTCCTCGTGGTAAGAAGATGCGTAACAACCGTACTGCAAGCACGAACACCATTCCGCACTCTTCTGGTGCTGCCAAGGCCATTGGTCTGGTTATCCCAGAACTGAACGGTAAGCTTTCTGGTCACGCTCAACGTGTTGGTGTTGTTGACGGTTCCCTGACGGAACTTGTTTCCATCATGGACAAGCACGTTACGGTTGACGAAATCAACGCCGCTATGAAGAAGGCTACGGAAGGTAACGACGCCTTTGGTTACACTGAAGACCCAATCGTTTCCTCCGACATCATTGGCTCCACTTACGGTTCCGTCTTTGACCCATCTCAAACCGAAATCATGGAAGCCGACGATGGTTCCCAATTAGTTAAGACGGTTGCTTGGTACGACAACGAATACGGTTTCACCAGCAATATGATCCGCACCCTGATCCACTTTGCAAGCCTTTAATTGCAAGCTGAATTAAGGTGATCAAAAAGGCGGGAGGAGGCGACTCCCCCGTCTTTTCTTTTAAATAAGGAGGAAGATTTCATGGCTAAATTAACGGTTGAAGATTTAGACTTGGCCGGCAAGAAGGTCTTAATGCGCGTTGACTTCAACGTGCCGATTAAGGATGGTGTTGTTGGCGACGACAACCGGATTGTGGCTGCTTTGCCAACCATCAAGTACGTATTGGACCACCAGGGGAAGGCAATTCTCTTCTCCCACCTGGGCCGGATCAAGAAGGAAGCCGACAAGCCGGGTCTGTCCATGCGTCCGGTGGCAGAACGCCTTTCTAACCTGCTGAACATGCCGGTAACCTTCGTACCGGTTACGGAAGGTCCACAATTAGAAGACGCCATCGCCAAGATGGAAGACGGCCAAGTACTGGTGGTTCAAAACACCCGTTACGAAGACGTTAAGAACGGCGAATACGTTAAGCGCGAATCTGGTAACGATCCAGAATTGGGTAAGTACTGGGCATCCTTGGGTGACCTCTTCATCAACGATGCCTTCGGGACTGCTCACCGTAAGCACGCCTCCAACGTGGGGATTGCTTCCAACATGCCAGGCAAGGCAGCGGCGGGCTTCCTGATGGAAAAGGAAATCAAGTTCTTAGGTGACGCCGTTACCAACCCAGTACGCCCATTTGTTGCCATCTTGGGTGGTGCCAAGGTTTCCGACAAGATCGGGGTTATCAACAACCTGCTCGACAAGGCTGATAAGGTCATTGTCGGTGGGGGGATGACTTACACCTTCTACGCTGCCAAGGGCATCAAGATCGGGAACTCCTTGGTTGAAGAAGACAAGATTGACGTTGCTAAGGAAATCTTGGAAAAGGCTGGCGACAAGTTGGTCTTACCAGTGGATAACGTAGTTGCCGACAAGTTTGCCAACGACGCTAACACCAAGGTGGTTGAAGGCGACATCGATGACGGCTGGATGGCCTTAGACATTGGTCCAAAGTCAATCGAAGAATTTAAGAAGGTGCTGGCAGACGCTAAGACCGTTGTTTGGAACGGCCCAATGGGTGTCTTTGAAATGAGTAACTTTGCCAAGGGAACCTTGGAAGTTGGTCAATTCTTGGGGACACTTGAAGGCGCAACGACGATCGTTGGTGGAGGTGACTCCACGGCGGCCGCTAAGCAACTGGGCATTTCCGACAAGTTAACTCACATCTCCACTGGTGGGGGAGCTTCATTGGCCTACCTGGAAGGGGACGTTCTTCCGGGGATTGCTGCCATTTCTGATAAGTAAACTTGAAAGGGGTTGGGAAGAAAAAATTTCCCACCCCTTTTTCGTTTTTTTGTGGAATACAGAGTAGGTTAAATTCTATGTTCTTTTTTACGTGGGGGTGATTGAATGCGAAAACCATTGATTGTCGGCAATTGGAAGATGTATAAGACAATTACGGAAGCGGTCGATTACGTTGACCAAATCAAAGACGCCCTGCCGGATCCGGAACAAGAAGAAGTGGAGTTGGCGGTGCCAACCCTCTTTTTGGAGTCGCTCGTCGAACACACCCGGGGGACCAATTTAAAGATTGTAGCCGAAAACTGCTTTTACCAAGACGAAGGGGCCTTTACTGGTGAGACCAGCCCCTTGGCCCTGCGTGAATTAGGAATTAAGCACGTCATCATCGGCCATTCAGAGCGGCGCCGCTTGTTTTATGAAGACGACGCCACGATTAACAAAAAGGTCCATGCTGCCTTGAGCGCCGGGATTTGCCCGATTTTGTGCGTCGATGAAACAATGAAACGCAAGCAGGAGCACGATCGGATTGTCTGGGTGGTCAGCCAAGTCATTTCCGGCCTCCAAGGGGTCAAAGAAAGCGAGCTTTCACGGGTGACGATCGCCTATGAACCAAGCTGGGCAATTGGTAGTGGTAACGAGGCGGCCACCCCGCAAGAAGCCAATGAGGGGTGTTACCTGATTCGCCAAACGATTGCCCACCTCTACAACGATGAAGTTGCCAACCAAGTACGGATCCTATACGGGGGTAGCGTTAATTTGTCTAACATCAAGACCTTAATGCAAAAAGACGATATTGACGGGGTTTTGATTGGACGGGCTAGTTTGGACGCCACCACTTTTTTAGAGATGGTTAACTACCAACGCTTTGGTCACTGATGGACTGGTTAAATTTCCCAGGAAATTAGCGATCTGACTTGTTTTAAACTGATCAAAATAATAAAATGGAAGGCGGAATTGCTTTCCAAATAAAATCAAGAGGAGAGAGTCATCTAATGTCACTTATTACAGATATTTACGCCCGTGAAGTCCTTGATTCACGTGGGAACCCAACCGTTGAAGCAGAAGTCTACACCGAAGCTGGTGGTGTTGGGCGGGGGATCGTCCCGTCCGGTGCTTCAACTGGTGAACACGAAGCCGTTGAACTTCGTGACGGTGACAAGGACCGCTTCGGTGGCAAGGGTGTTTTAAAGGCCGTTGCCAACGTTAACAACGTTATTGCTAAGGAAATCGTCGGGATGGAAGTTACGGACCAAATCGCGATTGACAAGGCAATGATTGCCCTCGACGGGACGCCAAACAAGGGTAAGTTAGGGGCTAACGCCATCCTGGCCGTTTCCTTGGCAACCGCACGGGCTGCTGCAGATGAACTGCAAGTCCCTCTTTACAACTACTTGGGCGGCTTTAACGCACACGTAATGCCAACGCCAATGATGAACGTCATCAATGGTGGGGCCCACTCTGACAACAAGGTGGACTTCCAAGAATTCATGATCATGCCGGTTGGTGCCCCGACCGTTCGCGAAGCCATCCGGATGGGTTCCGAAACTTTCCACGCCTTAAAGAAGGCCTTGGAAGCTGATGGCAAGGTTACTTCCGTTGGTGACGAAGGTGGGTTTGCCCCAGACTTCGCTAATAACGAAGAACCGTTCGAATACCTGATCAAGGCCATCGAAGCTGCCGGCTACAAGCCTGGTAAGGACGTTGCGATTGCCTTTGACGTGGCTGCTTCTGAACTTTGGAACGACGAAGACAAGAAGTACAAGCTTCACTGGTCCACTGGTGAAGAATACACCACCGAAGAATGGATCGAATACCTTTCCGACATTATCGCTAAGTACCCAGTTGTTTCTGTTGAAGACCCGATCGACGAAAACAACTGGGATGACTGGGTAACGCTGACTAACAAGCTTGGCAAGAAGGTTCAATTGGTTGGTGACGACTTCTTCGTTACTAACACCGACTACCTTGCTAAGGGGATCAAGATGGGCGCTGCCAACTCGATCCTGATCAAGCTGAACCAAATCGGTACTTTGACGGAAACCGTTGAAGCCATCGAAATGGCTAAGGAAGCTGGTTACACGGCCATCGTTTCCCACCGTTCTGGTGAAACTGAAGACACGACGATCGCTGACTTGGTTGTTGCTACTAACGCCGGCCAAATCAAGACTGGTTCCATGAGCCGGACCGACCGTCTTGCTAAGTACAACCAATTAATGCGGATTGAAGACAACCTTGGCGACGTTGCTAAGTACAAGGGAATCCGTTCCTTCTACAACCTTAGTGAACAAGCTAAGCAAGACATCGAAAACCGTTAATTTGGTTGATTAAAAAGAGACCGGAAGAAACCCTGTTTTCTTCCGGTCTTTTTTAATTTCTGGTGATAATTTGATGAGACCCGCTTATTGCCCCCTCGGGACGGATCGCCTATAATGAAAAACAGTTGTTTTGGCGCTTTGTCATCATCAAGGGGGCACGGTCCCCCTTTAACTTAGAGAGGAATTGAAAATAATGAAACAGCAATCAAGTGGGGCGCCCGAACTGCGGCGTTCGATGACAGCTGGTCAAATGGAGATGATCTCCTTAGGAGGAGCCATCGGGGTTGGTTTGTTCATGGGGGCGACGTCGACGATTAAGTGGACGGGACCATCGGTGATTTTAGCTTACGCCTTCGTTGGTTTGATTCTCTACATTGTCATGCGGGCCCTGGGAGAAATGATTTACGTTAACCCGGGGACCGGCTCCTTTGCCGATTACGCTACCGAATACGTTCACCCAATTGCCGGTTACTTGGCTAAGTGGGCCAACGTCTTTGAATACATCGTCGTCGGGATGTCGGAAGTGGTGGCCGCCACGGAATACCTGCAGTACTGGTGGCCACACACCAAGCCCTGGGCGGCTGGGTTGGTCATCATCGCCTTCTTGGTCCTCGCTAACTTAGCCAGCGCCAAGGCTTACGGGTCATTAGAGTTTTGGTTTGCGATGATCAAGGTAATCACCATTATCCTAATGATCCTCTTGGGCTTTATGGTTATCTTCTTTGGCTTTGGTAACGGCGGGCACCCCACCGGCTTTTCCAACCTATGGAGCCACGGCGGGTTCTTTACCGGCGGCATTTCGGGCTTCTTCTTTTCGATGTCAATCATTGTTGGTTCCTACGAGGGGATTGAGCTACTGGGAATTTCGGCCGGGGAAGTAGCTAACCCACAACAGGCGATTGTTAAGTCGGTCAAGTCAGTCCTCTTCCGGATCCTGATCTTCTACGTCGGGGCGATCTTTGTGATTGTCACCATCTACCCGTGGAACCACCTAAGTGCGGTGGGGTCGCCGTTTGTTTCCACCTTCGCCAAGGTGGGCATCACCGCGGCTGCCTCTTTGATTAACTTCGTGGTCCTGACGGCCGCCCTTTCCGGGGCCAACTCGGGGATCTATTCTTCAAGCCGGATGCTCTTTAAATTGGCTCACGAGGGCGATGCGCCTAAGATTTTTGGCCGCTTGTCCAAGCACGTGGTTCCGGACATGGCGATCCTGGGGATTTCTGGGGGGATTTTACTTGGCTTTATTGCCGACATTTTCGCAACGGTCTTTTCAAAGACGACCACCGATATGTTCGTGATTGTCTTCTCGTCTTCCGTTTTACCGGGGATGATCCCGTGGTTTGTGATCCTCTTGGCTGAGTTGCGCTTCCGCAAGCACAACCCGTCCCTAATGAAGGATCATCCCTTCAAATTACCTTTGTACCCCCTATCTAATTACTTCGCCTTTGCCATGCTGGTGGTGATTGTGGCCTTCATGTTCGTTAACCCAGATACCCGGAGTTCAGTGATTGCCGGGACGGTCGTCTTGGTGGTGGCCGTTTTAGCCTACCTGATCCGGTACCGGGGCAACTTGCGAAAAGAAAATTAGCATAAACAGGTAGCGACGCTTTCAGCCTTAAGCGCCGCCCTTTTTT
>SKET01002778.1_pt1 | contig 10291 bp, 13 predicted proteins | sample 4841461 | NCBI WGS metagenome assembly SKET01 (sample SAMN11008802, study PRJNA524170) | human gut metagenome | biome: Human fecal sample; material: Feces; isolation source: fecal sample from pouch patient p5 | host: Homo sapiens | place: Israel: Tel-Aviv | collected 2014-02-13
GATTAAGCTTAAGGAGTATTTATGGCAGATAAAACAATCAAAGAACTTGCGGAAGAATTAGGAGTTAGTAAAACAGCAATTAACAAAAAAGTTTCTGACAAAAATCGAAAACTTTGGTTTGCAAAAATCGGAAACAAGTTTGTGATTAACGAAACCGGACAAAAAGCTATAAAATCAATGTTTTTCGTCGATAACGCAAACTTAAATCAACAACTAGTTGGCGAAAAATCAAAAACCGAAAACTATAAAAACACCAACCAAGTTTCCGAATTAAAACTCATTTCTTTCCTAGAAAAACAGTTAAATCAAAAAGATATACAGCTCCAAGAAAAAGATACTCAAATAAAACAAATGCAAAAGTTACTCGATCAGCAACAACAACTCACCCTGCAAGCCAACCAACAAATCGAGAAGCTGCAAGAACAGTTACAATTAGCTTATACGGAAGAAACTCCAGAAGATGAATTAACTACTCTTTCTGAAGAAACAGAATCGATAGAAAAACACACAAAAAAGAAGCAAAAATGGTGGCAACTATGGAAATAACTGGAGGGAACATTCATGACAAGAAAAAAACTGCTATTCGGTTCTATTTTACTAGGAATTCTAGGCTTCAGTCCGATGTTATTGTCAGTGATCAATAAAGGAAATAAACATGGTGAATTGAAATTGAATCCTAATTATTACAACACTCCTAACGAAGAATTGTTTGTAAAAGAAACGGATAAATAGTAAAAAAGACTGCTCTTCCGAGCAGTCCACTTGGTTAAAAAACGTTCAACGCTTTTCAGAGGTCTTCTGACTTTTGCAAAATGATAAAAAATATAAGAGGTAAAATAATTTTAATAAATCCCCTCTAAAATAACAAGAATCCTTAAAATAATCGATCAACATTCACAAAGAAACGGAAAGAAAGAACTGTAGAAAATCAAGCTTTAAAAAGAGCTTTTTACCTAGACCAATTAGAAATCACAAAGTTAGCTGCTCTATCCATTGGTAGAGGGGCTACTTGGTATAGTCGCGATTATGTCTACTAGCTCTTAATATAACGATTTTATAATTTAATTTAAACGATTATGAATCCAAAACAACTTTTTATGACATCGATTACCATTCCTAAATAAAAATATTTTAATATATTTATTGTTAACTAAAACAATTATTAGTTAATAACACAAACAATCTCAAAAAATAGTGGAAAGGAGAAAAATAATGAAAAAATATACTGAACTATCAGTCAAAGAAACACAAAATATTACTGGTGGCGGAACTTTTTTGAATAATTTTTCTGCTATCAAAACTACTTATGATTTTGGTAAGTGGTGTGCTGATACTGTTTTTGGAGCAATGGGCTTCAAAAAAAGATAATTAAAAGGAGAACTCAGTAATGACCTTAACGAAAAGTTATAAAGAATTATCCTCAGAAGATTCAAAACAAATCACAGGAGGTGTTATTCCTCTTGGTGTTTGGTTAGTAGGAAGTTTCATGGCTGGATATACAGTACAATCGGGTTACTGGAAACGTAAATAAAAAACAGCCAAGAGAGAGACTCTCTCTTGGCTGTTTTTTTACCTATGTTCTAAAAATAAAGAAAATATCATTTTAGCAGATAACGACCCTAATATAAAAACAATTATTATTAAGAGTACTTTTCCAACTTTTAACCAAATATCATTTTTTTTCATATTACTTCCCTTTCTATTTTTTAAATAATTATATCTTAAAGGAGAATTTATGAGAAATTATATTTCACAACAGGATGAAAAAGATTGTGGCGTAGCTTGTCTCGCAATGATTTTGAAACACTATAAAACAGAAATTCCTCTACATAAATTAAGAGAATTATCTGGCACGGACTTAGAAGGAACTTCTGCTTTCGGATTGAAGAAAACTTTAGAAAAATTAGATTTTGATTGCCTAGCCATTCAAGCAGATAGTGACCTATGGGAAGAAAAAGAATTACCATTACCATTAATCGCGCATGTAATAATTGATAACAAATATCCACACTATGTAGTGATTTATGGTATTAAAGATACTGAATTGTTGATAGCTGATCCAGGAAGAGGAAAATTAAAAAAATCAGTTATCGAATTTAATGAGGAATGGACAGGAGTTGTTTTAATTCCTACTCCAAAAGAAATCTATCAACCAACAAAAGAAAAAATAGCTGGCTTAACTTCTTTTCTTCCGCTTATTTGGAAACAAAAAGGACTAGTCTTTCACATTATTTTAGCTTCTACTTTTATTACTTTGTTTAACATTGCTAGTTCCTACTATTTTCAAGGCTTGTTAGATTACTTTATTCCAAATCAAGCAAAGTCAACCTTAAATATTATTTCAATTGGACTAATTGCAGTTTATTTGTTTCGAGTATTATTTGAATATAGTCGAAGTTATCTGTTATTAATTTTAGGACAACGTATGAGTATTTCAATCATGCTTAGTTACTTTAAACATGTACTAAGTTTGCCTATGACATTTTTCGCAACAAGAAAGTCTGGAGAAATACTTTCTCGATTTTTAGACGCGAATAAAATTATTGACGCCTTAGCAAGCGCCACGCTATCCGTTTTTTTAGATGTTGGTATGGTACTAATTGTAGGAGTTACTTTAGCTATTCAGAATCATATACTATTTTTTATTACTTTAGCTTCTATTCCCTTTTACCTTCTCACTATCCTAGCATTTGTAAAAAGTTATGAGAAAGCCAATCAAGAAGAAATGAATGCTGGCGCAATATTAAATTCTAGTATGATTGAGAGTTTAAAAGGGATTGAAACAATAAAAGCTTACAATGGCGAAAAACAAGTATATCAAAAAGTAGACACAGAATTTATTAAATTAATGAAAAAATCCTTTAAAACAGTAACATTAGATAATGTACAACAAGGATTAAAACATGGCATACAGTTGATAAGCAGTGCTTTAATTTTATGGGTAGGTTCCTATTACGTTATGAATGGCACGATTAGTTTAGGTCAGCTAATCACATATAACGCATTACTCGTATTCTTTACGGATCCTTTGCAAAATATCATTAATTTACAAGTGAAAATGCAAACTGCACAAGTAGCAAACAAGCGATTAAACGAAATTTTTGCTATTTCTCCAGAACAAGAGAATCATACAGATAAACAAAAATATTCAACTAGTACTTTCCAACAAGGAATATCAATTGAAACTCTCTCTTTCTCTTACAATATGAAAGCTCCTACACTTAAAAACATATCTTGTACTATCCCACCAAATAGCAAAATTGCATGGGTAGGTTTAAGTGGTTCTGGTAAGTCAACTTTAGCCAAACTATTAGTCCATTTTTACGAAGCGAACGAAGGAAGTATTAGCTATGGAAAAATCAACTGTTTAGATATCTCACATGAAGAATTAAGAAATAATGTTACCTATGTTCCTCAAGAGTCTTTTTTCTTTAGTGGGACTATTTTTGAAAATCTAATCTTTGGATTAACAGAAATACCAAGTTTTGAGCGAATTTTATCAGTTTGTGACGCTGTTCAATTAACTGAATTTATAAATCAACAAACACTAAGATTTGATACCGTGTTAGAAGAAGGCGCAACAAACTTGTCAGGTGGCCAACGACAACGTTTAGCAATTGCTCGTGCATTATTGAAAGATTCGCCTATTCTCATTTTAGATGAGGCAACAAGTGGAATTGATACACTATTAGAACATAAGATTATGGATCACCTTTTAAATTTAGAAGATAAAACGCTTATATTTATTGCACACCATTTATCGATTGCAAAATCTTGCGATAAGATCATGGTTTTACATGAAGGAGAATTAGTGGAAGAAGGAACACATGAATCACTTCGATATAACAGTGGAATTTATCAAAAACTTTGGGAAATCTAACAAGGAGAAAATAAAATGAAACAAGATTGGGAAAATTCTTCTAGTGTTTATAGTCAAAAACACCAGACATTTTATCGATGGATTCTCTATCCAGTAATTATGTTCATTCTTCTTTTAGGACTGTTTCTTACTTTTGCAAAAAAAGAAGTCGTTATTCGAACTTCAGCGAAAATAACAGCTAATGCCTGTAAATTAGAAGTACCAATAGATACAAAAATTATTGAGAATCAATTAGTGGAAAATAAAGAAGTGAAAAAAGGAGAAAAATTGGTCACATTTGACGTTCAAAATCTTCAGCTACAAAAAGCACCCTTAGAAACAGAAAATGAACAAATCTCGAAAGAAAAAGAAGCAGCACAACGGTTAATTGATAGCTTGAATACTGATTCGAACCAATTTCAACAACCTGATCCATTTGGATATGAAGACCAGTTAAAAAGCATACTATCTGAAAATACAGCTAATCAATTAGAAATCGAACAAAAAAAACTCGCAAATCAAAAAGAACAAGAGGCTTATCAGAAAGCAAACAATCAGTTAACAAAACAACTACAGTCTTATAAAAATCAAGTGACAGAATGGGAACAAGTTCGTACTGCTTGGCAAAACCAACAAAGTTTACAAGGATTTCCTACGGAAATTATGACCGAATATCAAGCGTGGCAAATACAAGTAAAAGAAGTAAGTGAAGAGCAAAAAGAACAAACAAAAGCATCAATTACCTTACAAATCAATGAACGAATCACACAAATCAAAAGTATGATCGAACAGTTAGAAAATGAACAAGTAAAATTAGTTGAACCAACCTCCATAGAACCTGAAATACAGAAACAAACAGAAACTTATATTCAAATAAAAGAACAAGCGATTACAGCAACAAAACAAAAAATCAAAGAGTTGTCTTCTACAGAAAATAAAAATAAACAAACAATCCAACTTTTAAACGAACAAATTCAGCAAGCTGTTATAAAAGCACCTATTACTGGAAAAATTCACTTAAATGAAGAAGTAAAAGGATTGACGGAAATTCCTAAAGGGACAGTGATTGCGGAAATCTATCCTGATTTAAATAAACAAAAACAATTATTTACCGCCTATATTCCTTCTTCTGATATGACAAGAATCAAAGTCAATATGCCTGTTCACTTAAAAATTGATAATAAAGGTGTAAAAACAGAAATATTAAATGGAAAATTAACTCAGATTGCAGAAACAAGTACGCCAACAGAAAAGGGTGATTTTTACTTAGTCAAAGGAACAATTTCTATTCCTAAAAAACTTGATATACGATATGGGATAACGGGAGAGTTATCACTTATCATTGGCAAAAAAACATATTTACAGCAGATAAAAGATTGGATTTTTAATGAATGAGTAGAGTAGACAAGAAAGTATATGTTTATTTAATAAAAAATAAAGAGGATTAAAAAAATGAAAAACGAAGAAAAAATGGTCAAACATATTAAAATCGTTCAAATAATTCTAATTGCCTGTGAATTTAAATTAATAAAGAATTTCTTACTTATCACACTATTGCTTACAATTTCTGTCTGGTTGTTAGACACACTATTACCTTCTCAATACCAAATAACTGATAACATGGGAAACAAAAGTGTTTTTTTACCCAACTCTATTCGGTATTCTTATTGGTTAGAAATAATTATTCAAATAATAATTATCTGCTTTCTGACTTGGATAATATAATTTATGAAGGATAAAAAGTGAAAAAAATTAATACTTAACAACGTCTCAGCTAAGCTTTATGGGACTATCCGGGTTAACACTAGGAATTATATCATTAGTTTTCGGATCAGCAGTTAGTGCGCTTGTTACATCCGCTAGGAGAAAATAGGAGGAATACTTTATGAAATTAACAAAAATTGCTGTAATTTTAGCTGTTATTGCTGGCATTATTTTATATTTTGTATTGCCTGCTAATCAATTCTTCCTTTACTTTGGAATACCTACGATTTTAATAGTAAATGGCGTAAGAATCTTTGAACAACGAAAAAAATGTAGCTCTCCCTGATCGTTGCAAAGCAACAATTTCACCGAAGGTGAAACAAGCGGAACTTTACAAAAAGTGGCTAGCAAATGCTAGCCTTTTTTGTATTGTGGAGCGTGGGTTTTTAGGGGGATTCAAGGGGGAGCTTGCGCCCCTTTGACAAGCGATTATTTGCACCAAATACGTAGGTATTTGGCTAGCAAATATAGAGCTTGCCAAACCCTTTTGGTGAGCTTTACTCATTGTACCTTTTTAGGTACAATGGTATTGCGAACGATACGTCCGTAGGACGTACTGAAAGGGTGGGACTTATGAGCGAACAACATCAAAATTTGGCTAGCGATCATTCTAAAAAATATACCTATCGATCCGAGCCAAAACAAATCAGTTTTCGAGTGAGCGAATCCGAATTTGCAAAGCTGAAGCAATCGGCTGAAGCTTTGCAAATGAGTGTGCCGGATTTCGTGAAAGCCAAGGCACAAAACGCGCGTCTGGTGACACCGAAAGTGGCGCCAGACATTGCCCAGGCAATCGCGCGCGATTTAGCCAAAGCTGGAGGGAATATCAATCAAATTTCTAAGTGGTGCAATACACACCAACACGACGTTGCTCCTGACGACGCCCAACGCTTATCCGAAAACCTAAAAATCATGCAAAAGGAGCTACAAAAGATATGGCAACAGTTAAAGTAAGTCGAACCACTTCCTGTAGCCGAGCAATCAATTACGCAGAACCACGAGCAACTTTCAAAACAGGGATAAATTGTGACATTGATTATGCCAAAAGCGAAATGAAACAAATTCGCATGTTGTATGGAAAAGACAATCGTGTACAGGCACACTTATTGATCCAGTCTTTTCGACCAGGAGAAATTACCGCTGAAAAAGCCAATCAACTAGGGGCAGAGTATGCGAAAAAAATAGCTCCTGATCACCAAATCGCGATTTACACACATACAGACAAAGACCATATTCATAATCACATTGTCATTAACTCCGTCAATCTGGAAACGGGAAAAAAATTTCAAGCCCATGGTCAAGCCTTTCTAAACAAATGTTATGACCTAAATGACGAGATTTGTCTTGAACATAACTTAACAATCACTGAACGAGGAAAGAAACCCGAAAAACGAACCCTATCTGAAATCAAATTAAAAGAAAAAAATGAACCGGTTTGGAAAGACGAAATTCGGTTTGCAATCGATCAAACAATGAAAAACAACAAGACCCGAACGTATACCCAATTTTGTGATTCTCTCAAAACATTCGGCATTCATTGCTTGAATCGCGGAAAAAATTTTACTTACGAATTGGTCCACAAAAAGAAAAAAGTACGATCCAACAAACTAGGAAAGGATTACGAAAAGGAGACGATTTTACATGAGCTGGACAGACGAGAACGAACCTACAATCAACAACGAACCAACGAGCTACGAAGAGCTCGAGCTAGCATTCGCGAAACTGCAGAAGAAGTACGAAGAGAACGACAAACTTTTGCGCCTGAACAATCGGAAATTAGACCGACTCGAAGAAACCATGAACAACACGTTGAACGAGGAACAGACCACCAGCAAGAATTATCGCTCTAAAACGTTAAAAGACATAGAAAACGAAATAAAAAGACAACGTGCTTTTCTTGCGCCTTATACCCAAGAAAGGATACAAACTACAATTGATTCACAAGTCAAAAAACTCCATCAAGCGCTATTAGACCAGCGAAACCAAGAACAAAAAAAGGCTTTAATTCAACGATCGATGGATATTCTTGCCCCCTTATGTTGCTTAATCATGACACTGTTAGCCTTTTGGTTAGTATGGGGAGAATAAAAAGACATGGCATTCTATTTACCCTATCTACTCATTTTTGCCAGTATTTTAGGAATTATTTGGGGTGGCTATAAGGCTTATCAAACAAGACATTCATTAAAATGCTCTAAAATTCGATTTAAGCGTTTTTTATTAATCGGGGTTGTATTTACCTTATCAATCGTTTCAAGTGGTTTATTCGGCGTTTTAGAGGGGAATAATCGCATTCCAAGAAGTATCTTACTAGGAAATATCACTCGAAAATATGAAGTAGCATGTGATCAAAAGAAAAAAGAGCAAGCATTAGCACAAAAAATGGAAGAATTTACCTCTTGTTATGAGGACATGAACGATATTTTTGTGAATCAAGAAAAACGTTTGACGGATAAAAACATGGAAAAACTCACTCGTTTTTATCAAAAATTGTCAGAAGAACAACAAAAAAAGGTGCAAGAAAAATATGAACAAGTAAAAAAAGACATGCAATCTTTTAAAGATACGCAGACAGAAGAAGCTTGTTATAATTTATTCAGTGATACAATACCTTTTTCAACTAGTGAACAAGAACGAAAAGAACGGCAACAATCGGTCACATATGAACGTTATGAAACACTTCTTCAGCAAGCAACTAACATACAAAATTCAACGAAAAAAGAAACGGCATTAAATTATCTAGAAAGTGCTAAGGAATGGTTAGATCAGCAACAGCAAAATTGAATTTGATTGGCAATCATGTTAAACTGAATATGCAAATGATCAAACATTAGATACACGAAAGCCCCAGAGAGGTCGGATTCTCTGGGGCTTTTTTTCAGGTTGATGTCGCCTTTACTGATTTTACTTCTTGTTTCGGTTATTCAACCAATAACTGAATAAAGAGACACAAACTCCTTCAAGAAGGGGGCAAATGAACAGTTCAAACATTAGATACACCTCCTTCCAGTCGCAAGACTGTCGGATAGGCGACAAGTTATTATACCTTACAAAATTAAATCTGTGTGGCGTTTTTAAGTATCCCTTATTTTCGGGTTGTTAGGGCTTGCCCTGACCGCCTGTAAGGCGCTTTAAGAACTAGATAAAGGTTTTTATCCTAAAATTGTCTTAAAACTGCTTAGACAACCTCTCATAGACTCCCAAAATCCTCTTTGATCAACTGGTTTTAGCAAAGGAGCCTTTAGGCGACTGCGCAGTACAATGTGAGAGTGTAGCGATCACACCTTTTTAGCGACCGTAGGGAGCAGGTTTGTAATTTAGAAAAATTCGCGAACCTGTTTGTAGAAAAAAGAAGTGGTTTTTAGGCGGGAAATTTTGCCCCCTCTTTTATAATCTATTTTTAAATCTCTTTTAAACCTCTTTACCGTCGGCTGTGTCCTTACTCTCCCAAGGAGTACATAGATTTATCTATGGAGAATTGTCTGTTTATCTATGGAGAATTGTCTGTTTATCTATGGAGAATTGTCTGTTTATCTATGGAGAATTGTCTGTTTATATGTATTTTATTTATGGATTACATTGAAAAACACCATAAAATATATTAATCTAGCATTTGAGGTGAAATTATGGCCAATGAATTAATAAAATATGATGCTGAATTAAATACGATTCCACTAAAACAGTTTTCTCCTGTAGAAATGAATTTATTTTTTTCTATCATTTCAAGAATGAGAGATAAAAATGATCAGATTGTTCGTTTTTCTTTTGACCAACTTAAAGAACTAAGTGATTATAAACCTACCGCTAATAAAAGATTTTTAGATGATATTCAATCAACTTATCAAAAATTATTAGGATTAGCTTTTAGCAAAGTATCTAAAAATGGACTAAATCGTGAAATGTTTGTAATGTTCACACGTTTTAGAATTGTAGGAGATACAGAAAAACCTTATGTAGATGTTCAAGTTCATGAAATGGCATTGCCACTACTAAATAATCTAGATACTTGGGTGCGTTACTCTTTAGAAGAATTTCGTAATTTAAAAAGTGGATATGCTAAAACTGCATTTCGTTTATTAAAACAATTTAGAACACAAGGTTGGGCTGAATTTTCCAAAGAAGATTTTTTTGAATTAATGGATATACCTAGAAGCTATCAAAAAAATTTAGGAGAAATTGATCGTACAGTTCTAAAACCCATTAAGGAAGAACTCACACCATTATTTAAAGGATTAACTATTCGTAAAAAATATGGTAAAGGTCGAGGTAAACCTGTTATTGGTTATCGTTTTACTTGGAAAGCTGAAATTAACCATGCTGACGATTTTTCAAAAGGGAAACAAGAAGATTTACGTATAAAATTATTTAATATTGAACATAATGGAGAATTAACACAAGAAGAAAAATGGCGCGCTAAAGATCGAATATTAAAACTTCCGTTAGGTACTCATGAAGCTGACTTTAAAAAGCAACAACAAACTGAAAAAGAAGAGACAAAAAAACGAGAACTTTCAAAGGAACTCAAACAAGATTTACTAGGGAATTTACAAAACTTATTCGATTAAGCTTAAGGAGTATTTATGGCAGATAAAACAATCAAAGAACTTGCGGAAGAATTAGGAGTTAGTAAAACAGCAATTAACAAAAAAGTTTCTGACAAAAATCGAA
>SKET01002782.1_pt1 | contig 10286 bp, 10 predicted proteins | sample 4841461 | NCBI WGS metagenome assembly SKET01 (sample SAMN11008802, study PRJNA524170) | human gut metagenome | biome: Human fecal sample; material: Feces; isolation source: fecal sample from pouch patient p5 | host: Homo sapiens | place: Israel: Tel-Aviv | collected 2014-02-13
CGCGCGCGGGAGCCTTCAATGTGTGGCTGCCGCCATCACCAGGCGAACAGGTGGTAATTGCCTGCATTGGCGGCAACCCGGAAACCGCCATGATAATTGGCAGCCTGTGGAGTGATGCCAGTCCGGCCCCCGGCAAAAGCCTGAAAGAAATCGTGGTCAGCGCGCCGGATGGCGCGGTGTTCCGCTACGACGCGGACGCAGGCGCACTGAGCGCCAGCGGCATGAAAACGGCCACTTTGCAGGCATCCGTCAGCGTGAAACTGGATACGCCCGTCGTGGAATGCACAGACCTTCTGAGAACGGCGACGCTTGACGTCACAAAAGGAGGAAAGATGAGCGGCAATATCACGCACAGCGGCGGCGACTTCACCTCAAACGGCATCACAGTGCATACGCATAAACACGGTGGCGTTAAAGGTGGCAGCGATTCGACAGGAGGCCCGCAGTGACAACCCGCTACACAGGAATGAACCCGGACGGGACGGGAAACCTGAACGATATGGAGCACCTGAAACAGTCAGTCAGGGACATCCTGACCACCCCGCTGGCAAGCCGGGTTATGCGACGGGAATATGGCAGCCTTGTGCCTGATTTGATTGACGAACCCATGAATAACACAACTCGTCTGCAATGCATGAGTGCTGCCGTGATTGCGCTGACACGATGGGAACCCCGCATTGCCCTGGACGCCATCGACGTTGTCTGGAAGGCAGGAGGCCGCGCCGGGGTGACGCTGTCGGGCACTGTCATGCAGACCATGCAGAATGTTGAATTAACCATCACGCTGAGAGAGTAAATCATGCCTGCTGTTGACCTTTCCCAGTTACCGGAACCCGCCATCATCGCGGAGCCTGATTTTGAGGCAATTCTGGCTGACACAAAGGCCATGATGATTGCGTCCTATCCTGCCGAACAGCGTGAAGCCGTCTCCGCCGCGCTGGAGCTGGAATCAGAACCCCTGAACGTTATCGCTCAAACCATGTCTTTTCGTGAAATGCTGTTACGCCAGCGGGTTAACGAGGGCGCACGCGCCTGCATGTTAAGCCACGGTTCAGGGACAAACCTGGACAACCTCGCGGGCAATATGAACACAAAGCGCCTGGTTATCACTCCGGCAACGGATACCACCGACGCGGTGATGGAGAGCGACACCTCGCTGAGATTGCGGGCGCAACGGGCGTATGACGGCCTGAGTGTTGCTGGCCCGTCAGGTGCATACGAGTATTTTGCACGCAGCGCCAGCGGTCTGGTGCGTGATGCGCGGGCCATCAGCCCGTCTCCGGCCTGTGTGACGGTTTCCATCCTGTCCACTGAAGGCGACGGCACAGCAACGGAGGCGTTGCTTAATACCGTTCGCGCCGTTCTGAATGCAGAGGATACCCGCCCGGTGGCCGACCGCCTGACCGTACAGAGCGCCAGAATCGTGACATGGCGGCTGAATGCAAAACTGTACTTTTACCCCGGCCCGGAATCCGAACCTATTCTGGCCGCGGCAGAATCGTCATTCAGGAAGTGGCTGGCTGAACAGGGGCTTATCGGTCAGGACGTGGCGTTGTCCGCCATTGCTGCCGCACTGCATGTGCACGGTGTGCAACGCGTGGAGATAATCGAACCCACACAGAATATGGCCATCAGCGACATACAGGCAGCGCGCTGTGAGTCATTCACCATCAGCGAAGGTGGGCGCAATGAGTAATTCACTGTTACCACCATCAGCCAGCAATTTCATGCGTTGTGCCGAAGCCGTCGGAACACGCATTACAGACATTCCGGTAGACCTCAACACGCTGTGGTCGCCGGACACCTGCCCGGTGCACCTGCTGCCTTATCTCGCCTGGGCGTTTTCCGTTGACCGCTGGGATCGCAACTGGCCAGAAGAGACAAAGCGACAGGTGATTCGTGATGCATGGCTGATACACCGACACAAAGGGACCATCAGCGCACTGCGCAGGGCCATTGAGCCGCTGGGATACCTCATTCGCGTGTCTGAGTGGTGGGAGTTCGGCGGAGAACCGGGAACATTTACCGTTGAAGTCGGCACGCTGGACAGTGGCGTGACGGAGGAAATGTATCTGGAAATGGAGCGGTTGATTGCTGATGCCCGCCCGGTCAGCCGCCACATGACAGGGCTGAATATCATTCAGGAGATCCCGGGGGATATTTTCGCGGCGGCAGCAACTTACGACGGTGAAGTCATTACCATTTATCCGGACGATTAAGCATGAGTACCACAACACGAAAATTTAAAACCATTATCACTGATACTGGTGCCAAAAAATTAGCTCAGGCTGCCGCGCCAGATGGTAATCCTGTCCGCCTGACTCATATGGCCGTGGGCGACGGTGGCGGCACGTTGCCCACACCAGACAGTAAGCAGATCCGTCTGGTGCATGAGGTGTGGCGACATACTGTTAATCGCGTCATCCTGGACGCAACACATCAGAACCGCATTATTGCGGAGCTGGTTATTCCTCCTGAAACGGGCGGATTCTGGATCCGGGAAATTGGTGTATTTGATGAGCACGGCGATTTGATCGCGGTGGGCAATACTGCCGAAAGTTACAAACCAACCGTTGCCGAAGGATCCGGACGTGCACAAACATTTCGCACCATTCTGACCGTATCCAGCACTGCCACCGTGGCGCTTACCGTGGATAACACCATGGTAATGGCCACAGTGGATTACGTGAATGACAAACTGAAAGAACATGAACAGTCACGACGTCACCCGGACGCCTCGCTGACCGCAAAAGGCTTTGTTCAACTCAGTAGCGACACTAACAGCGTGTCTGAAACGCAGGCTGCAACGCCGAAAGCAGTAAAGGCCGCGTATGATCTTGCTAACGGGAAATATACTGCGCAGGATGCCACCACAGCGCGAAAAGGCCTTGTCCAGCTCAGTAGCGCCACCAACAGCGATTCTGAAACGCTGGCGGCAACACCAATGGCGGTAAAGGCAGCATATGACCTTGCTAACGGGAAATATACTGCGCAGGATGCCACCACAGCGCGGAAAGGCCTTGTCCAGCTCAGAAGCGCCACCAACAGCACGTCTGAAGCACTGGCCGCAACACCGAAAGCGGTAAAGACAGCATATGACCTTGCTAACGGGAAATATACCGCTCAGGACGCTACGACAGCACAAAAAGGGATTGTCCAGCTAAGCAGCGCGACTAACAGCACATCTGAAACGCTTGCCGCGACACCGAAAGCAGTGAAAGCAGCTAATGACAATGCGAATGGTCGGGTACCTTCTGCCCGTAAGGTGAATGGTAAGGCGCTTTCAGCGGATATTACACTGACGCCGAAAGATATTGGTACGCTTAACTCAACAACTATGTCATTTAGCGGTGGTGCTGGTTGGTTCAAATTAGCAACGGTAACCATGCCGCAGGCGAGTTCTGTTGTTTCAATTACGTTGATTGGTGGGGCTGGATATAACGTCGGTTCACCTCAACAGGCAGGTATATCTGAACTTGTTTTGCGTGCAGGTAATGGTAATCCGAAGGGGATTACTGGTGCTTTATGGCAGCGCACATCGACAGGGTTTACAAATTTTGCCTGGGTCAATACATCTGGTGATACTTACGATATTTACGTTGCAATCGGAAATTATGCGACTGGTGTAAATATTCAATGGGATTATACCAGTAATGCCAGCGTAACGATTCATACGTCACCAGCATATTCTGCTAATAAGCCGGAAGGGTTAACGGACGGTACAGTTTATTCACTCTATACGCCATCAGAGCAGTTTTATCCGCCTGGCGCACCAATCCCGTGGCCATCGGATACCGTTCCGTCTGGTTATGCCCTGATGCAGGGGCAGACTTTTGACAAATCTGCCTACCCGAAACTTGCAGTCGCTTATCCGTCAGGCGTGATCCCTGATATGCGTGGCTGGACGATTAAGGGCAAGCCCGCCAGTGGTCGTGCCGTATTGTCTCAGGAACAGGACGGCATTAAATCGCACACCCACAGCGCCAGTGCATCCAGTACGGATTTGGGGACGAAAACCACATCGTCGTTTGATTACGGTACTAAAACGACCAGTTCATTTGATTACGGCACAAAAACCACAAATAGCGCAGGAGCTCATTCACACAATATACCTGTTGGTCACACTGGCGCGGGGAATGGTGTATCAGCCGGTTATAACGCTGCGTTAGGTACTGGTACCACGTCGAGCGCAGGAGGGCATGCTCACAATGTATATATCGGTGCCCATAACCACACTATCGGCATTGGTGCTCATGCCCATTCTGTCATTATTGGTCCCCACGGACACACCATCACCGTTAATGCTACGGGGAACGCAGAAAACACCGTAAAAAACATCGCATTTAACTATATTGTGAGGCTTGCATAATGACATTCAGAATGAGTGAACAATCACGGACCATAAAAATTTATAATCTACTGACCGGAACCAATGAGTTTATTGGTGAAGGTGATGCATACATTCCACCTCATACAGGTCTGCCTGCAAACAGTACCGATATTGCACCACCAGATATTCCGGCTGGCTTCGTGGCTGTTTTCAACAGTGATGAGGCATCGTGGCATCTCGTTGAAGACCATCGGGGTAAAACTGTTTATGACGTGGCATCAGGGGACGCGTTATTTATTTCTGAACTCGGTCCGTTACCGGAAAATGTTACCTGGTTGTCGCCGGATGGAGAGTGTCAGAAGTGGAACGGCACATCCTGGGTGAAAGATGCAGAAGCAGAAAAACTGTTTCGGGTAAGGGAGGCAGAAGAAACAAAAAACAGCCTGATGCAGGTAGCCAGTGAGCATATTGCGCCACTTCAGGATGCCGTAGATTTGGATATTGCGACGGAGGAAGAGGCATCGTTACTGGCTGCATGGAAGACATATCGGGTATTGTTGAATCGTGTTGATACAACAGTAGCAGCGGATGTTGAGTGGCCAGTCGCCCCACAATAAAAAGAAAAAGCCATCGACAGAAATATCGATGGCTTTATGTACTCTATTTATACAATACAACACCACTCTTTTTAGTTATATATGTGCAGTTTGATGGTATATCTTTATTTATAAAAGACATTGCACCTATTTTTACATTATCCCCAATTTTACGTGATAATCCAATGATGCAACAATTAGCTCCGATATCAACGTTACTACCAATTTTCACTCTTGAACCAGGCATGTCACCATCTATCTGCCCAATGGTAGTATTCTGTCGTAATACCAGATTTTCACCCGCATCAACAGCAAAATGAACAACAATTCCAGCATGATGGGGAATTGTTAACCCTTTTCCAATATTTGCTCCTAATCCTATTTCACAACCAAATTTGTTAATTATTTTACTGTTTAACTTTTTGGCTGCTTTCTTATGTAATTTATTACCATTAATATACATTTCGTTAGCCAACCGCCACCAGAAAAGGAAATTCCGGTTACGCTGCTTTTTCTCTCTTAAAAGCCTCCAGATATCCATACGTTTCCGCCGAATTACTTCATGTTTCCAGAAGTTTTTTAAATTAGTAGAGTTCCCAAATAAAACAAAGTGAATTGCCATTAAGTAGGACAGCACGAAAATCTCCTTAATTATTATTTCAGACCACACATGTTATAAGGTTAAGAGATTATAAAATCCTGTTATTTGTTATTCAAAAACAATTTTCTGAGAAGGACATACAACAGCAAGTCGCCAGTCACCTTCATCAGGAAATTGGCGACATACGTTAAATCAGAGCAGCCCCTTAACTGAGCTGGCCGCGCTGTTAAGGGATGATGTCACCTTATCTTTGAAGCCGGACAACATATCGCTGAACGATGAGGATTGCAGGCGCTCCCGCAAATCCTCATCACAGCGTTCAAGAGTCAGTGAAAATTCTATCTTTTTCGCCTTACCGTAGCGATCAAACTCGGAGCGGGTCGTATTCGTTTCAGTCAGTACATACATGCCGTAAATCTGCCCGACGCCATCAATCAGAGGCCAGGGGCATCCTGTATATGCCTGCGTGGTCAACAACGACAGCGACACTTCGCCACCTGTAATCTCAGGATAAAGAACACCCGAAAGAACGATGCGATCATCACCTGCACCGATATACTGCCAGCTTGCCGAACGGTTAACGCGTTCATTTTTCACATGTCGCCAGCTTTTGTTTTGCTGTAACTGCTGATGCGGCAACGTGCGCAACTCAAAAACAAACATGCCGTAGATCATCATCATGGCCATGACTCCTCAATCTTTATCGTAAAAACTGCCACGTCCGGCACGGTCGCGTCGTTCCAATTCTGCCCTGACCATTTCACCGACCAGTTTCGCCAGTTCGCGGGGATTCTGCGTAACAACGTTATGCAGATGAACATGAATTTCACCGCCAAATCCGGAGGCAACAGGCTCCCGGTTACGGGAAGTTACAGGAACTGATGCCACTGGAGATCGTATGGCCTCCGCCACCGGGCGGGAGCTGGCCGCAACAACAGGGACCAGCGCCGGAGGCAGCGGAGCCGGGACCACGGGTGTGATATTAATTGCGGGGGCAGGCTTACTGACCTGCGCAATCTTCCGCTCCTGCCACTCCCCACGAACAGCAAGTGCGCGGGGCAGGTTTTTAAAGACAATATCGCCGGGGCCAATGCGTTTTTTCGTCTCCTCAACCAGCTTACCTGTGTTATCAGCAATTTTGCTGAGTCTGCGCAGCGTACCGGTATTGCTGTCTGTGAGCGGTTTATTGTCTTTGGAGTTATCACCTCCGGTGCCATTGCCATTTTCCACAGGCTTCGGCGGATTGATTTTCGCCAGGTCCCCCTGAAGTAAGGCAACCTTGTCCTGAAGAATGGCCGCACGCTGTGCGTCTTCGATTTTCTTGCGCGCCCTTTCCGCTTCATCCGGAAGGACGCCAAGTTTTTCAAGTATCCACGCCAGCGTATCCAGTAGCATTTTTGCAGGTGTCAGAACAAGTTGTAACGCACCGCCAAGAACGTTACCGAATATCTCGCCAGCACTGGTACATTTATCCAGCGTTTCCTTGCTGGACTCCATCGGTGACAACAGCGATTTAAACCAGTTAAACACCTGGCTGATCCCGCTTCCGATTGCGTCAAAAACAGGACCAAACCGTTCAAAGGTTTCGCGCAACGGGGTCAGCCTTTCCATAATCCCGCTGAACACCCCGGCAAAAAATGCCCTGATGGGATCCCAGTATTTCCAGATGAGAACGGCAGCTCCGGCAAGCGCAGCCACGATAAGACCGACCGGACTGAACAACGCCCCGATAGCGCCCCCCAGTAACGAAACGGAACCCGTCACCATTCCCCATAGTGCTGGCAGGAGTCTGACAGCATTCATTGAACCGGTCAGGAGGGAAAAGCCAAGACGCAGTTTTGCCAGCGGGCCAGCAAGCACACCAATAGCCAGCGACAACGAGCCAACCGTTGCAGTCATTGCCAGCAACGCACCGCCTGCTATCAGTAGCTGGCGCGTCAGTACCGGATGAGCCTGCGCCAGCGAGGTGATTTTTTCAAGCACCCGCGTGAGCCACTGCGTGACAGAACGCAGCGGACCGTCAACCAGATCACTGATGCGAATACGAAGACCTTCCCATGCGCTGTCGAGATTTTTCAGGTCCCCATCAAGATTATCGGCCATTACTTTTGCAACGCGATCGGCCTCTCCCCTTGCCCCCTGCAATTCTCTGGTCAGTTTTTGCAGCTCTCCTGAACCAGCCGCCGCAACAAGCGTCTGCAAACCAACGAACGCCTCTTCTCCGGCGATGTCCTTGAAGAAGGAGACCTGGTCCACCTGTCCGTATTTTTGTGTCGCCTTATAGAGATCAAGCAGCACATCCTCCATCGGGCGCATTTTGCCTCTGGCGTCAGCAACTGACACCCCCAGCTCTTTCAGCGCATCAGCCGCAGCTTTTGGCGGTGATGCAAGGCGGGACAGACTTGCGCGCATGGCCGTACCAGCATCGCTTCCACGAAGACCATTATTGGCAAGCATCCCGGCCATGGCTGCCGCTTCTTCAAGACTGATACCAAGTTTTGCGGCAACCGGACCGGTATACTTCATGGTTTCGCCCAGCGCGCGTAAATCAGTATTGGTCCGGGTGAATGCCGCTGTCAGCGTATCGCCAACCCGGTCCATTTGATCGGCTGTCAGGTTGAACTGTGTGAGGATATTGGAGCCTATATCCGCCGTCTCGCCGAGTTCGACGCCACCTGCCAGCGCCATATTAAGAACACCGGGCAATGCGGCCTGAATGGCCTGCGGAGTAAAACCAGCCATTGCCAGAAAGCTCTGCCCACTGGCGGCATCACTCGCAGTAAACTGTGTTTCAGAACCAAGTTTTAACGCCTGCTCACGCAGCGCCTTAAACTGCGGGCTGTTTTTGTCGATTCGCGTCAGTGCCTGAACGCGGGACATCTCTTTGCCGAACCCGATCGCAGGCTGCAAAAAACGTCCGGCAGCATAGCCGCCAGCCGCTGCAGCACCAATTGCCAGCGCACCACCTGTTTTCAGTTTTCCCGCGGTTTCCTGCGCGCGCGAATACCGCTCACGCGCCCGCGTTACACGCGCAAGCGCCTGCCGTTCGCGTTCAAGTTGGTTGTTGTACTGTTCGGTGCGTCTGATGGCCTGCTGGATGGTGTTATCGCTGCCTGTCAGGGAAATGCCGTGGCGTTTCAGCTCTCCGCCAAGTTCCCGCATTTTCTGAATTTCCCGTGTGCGCGATTCATTCAGGCGTTCAAGCCGGGTGCTTAACTGCTGCATCAGCTTTTGTTGTTTTTCGCTGAGAACTGTACCCGTGCGTTGTAACTGATTAAGTGCGTTAAGCTGGCGTCGTGCTTTCACGATGCCAGCATCCGCTTTACTGACAGCGTCGCGGGCGCGCTCAAATGAACGCGCCTGACGCTCGAGATTTTTGATCGCCCCCTGCGTTCGCTGAATGGAGTCACCAAACTGCCCCATCAGGCGGCGGGCGTTTTCGGCAGGCCGGGTCAGCCTGTCAACGGCGCTGAAAGCGACCCGGATGTCAAGAGTCTTCATTATCTGCATTCCCGCTGCGAAGTGCCGCCCGCTCACGCCAGCTAACCACTTCGCCGGGCGTCATCATGAAGATTTCGGCGGGCGACCAGTTAAAAATGGCGGCAATATCCGCCACCAGATCTTCGATGTGCTCAAAGCACACCAGGGTGATTACGCTGCCGTCTCCTGCACGCTCTTCGCGCCAGAGTCTGGCTCGCTCATAAAATTTACAGCCACAGCGCACAACTGAATAAAATCGCGTGACGACATTTTTTTAATCATCACTTCATCCAGTCGTGGCGAGGTCACGCGAGGCAACAGCGTGAACATGGTATCCGCTTTCAGATTCAGCACATCAGACAGCGACAGACCACGCAGGGATCCCGCCTGCTCAATAGCCCCGGTGATCTCCACATATGTGATTTTTTCGGCACCACGCTCAATTGGCCGGGAAAGTTTTACACCACGTTCGACAGCCATATCCTCACCTGCCGTCACATCATCCGCTACGGTGTTATTCCGGGTTTCAGTATCGATATCTTTCATCAGTTGTCTCCTTTTCAGTCAGAGGTGACGCACTGCGCCGCCTGCATATTACTTATCAGCCAAGCCCAAGCGCGGAACGAATGCGGTCAGGCACAATGTCCTTGCCGTCCTTCCGGTAGATGTGGTTCAACAGGTCGATTTCCCACAGCGGGCGATCGTTAACGCTAAGCTTGTAGTAGGTGTTTTTGACAGCGTAAGTGTGTGATGTGGCTTCGCCCTGTTTGGCCTCCCCCATATCAATTTCCGTCACACGCCCGCGCATCTCGATTTCATACAGATCGCTTTCTGCATCGGTGTAATATTCACCCGCAAAACGCAGCAGCGTGCCGTCAATCGTGCCGCCATACTTAAGGAACAGTGCACGAACAGCTCCCCCCATGACAAAGCTCGCATCAAGCGCGGAGTCGTCCAGACCGAGATCAATACTTACTGCCCCCATCATGCCACCACCACGATAGCTGTCGGTTTTGCGCGTCAGTTTGGGCGGCGTGACGGATGTCACTTTACCCACTTCGTTTTCACCATCCACAAACAGCGTAAAAAAGCGAAGATGTTTTGGTACAGCCATCAGGCACCTCCCAGCACCGCAAATGCGGGACCAAAGAATTCATCAGTAAACGTCTGGTAAAGCTCCATGTCTTCCAGCGGGGGAACGGGCGTATATTTGTAGCGAATACGCACACGCCCCTGACGTAAATCCGTGGTGCCGTTATCCACCACGTCATACCAGCAC
>SKET01002802.1_pt1 | contig 10239 bp, 5 predicted proteins | sample 4841461 | NCBI WGS metagenome assembly SKET01 (sample SAMN11008802, study PRJNA524170) | human gut metagenome | biome: Human fecal sample; material: Feces; isolation source: fecal sample from pouch patient p5 | host: Homo sapiens | place: Israel: Tel-Aviv | collected 2014-02-13
CTCTAATAGTGCATCTCTTAAAAATTGTGACATTCCTTCTCTATTATCATCGTAGTATTTTTTAAATCTTTCATCATAAATATACATTTCAGCTAAATTTCTGTGAGCTTCTTTAGAATAAAAACTCCATGTATATTCTAGCCAATTTTTATGAAGTTGACATGCTTTCATTGCTAGCTCACCTCTAGGATTTCCTTCATCCATAGCTAAGTTTAAGGTATTTATTATTTCTTTTTCAAGTTGTTTAAATTCTTCATATTTTTCTTCACTCATACCCATCATTTTTGCATTGGATTGATTTACTACATCATCTCCATATTTTTTTCTTATTTCATTTCCATATTTATTTTCATTTTTATCTATTAATTCTTTTTTAAATCCCTCAAATTTATCTTTATTTTTCATTTTGTAACCACCTTCTTTACTTTTAATTGTATCTTCAACATTTTTAATCAATAAATCTATTTGTGCTTTTTTCTCAATAAGTGCTTTTTTATGCTTATATAACGCTTCAACTATGTCAAATGAAGGTGACGATAAAATTTGCTTTATAGTTTTTAAATCTAATCCTAATTCCTTATAGAAAAGTATTTGTTGCAATATATCTATCTCATTATCACTATAAACCCTGTACCCTGAATCTGATATTTTTGCCGGCTTTAAAATATCTATCTCATCATAATATCTCAAGGTTCTTGTACTGACACCTGCCATTTTACTTAAATCTCTTATAGAATACTCCACTTTTTTCCCTCCTTAAGCACATATTATTGATTACAATTAGATTATATAAATTTACGTAACGTCAAGGTCAAGTATTTTTTCAAAAAAAAATAACATTACTTAGATAAATCCAAGTAATGTTATTTTATATAAAGATATTGCATTTTAGGGCTTTTTACATCATATCAAATTTATCAAATAATTTTGATATGTTCAAGGAAGATTTTCGTAGGCTTTTATATTCTCCTAAAAAATCAATCCACATATTTATTATTGTACATAATTTCCATAAAGTCAATATTTGTTTGCTATATCAAGCCTTTAAATATTTCTTCATTGATTTTATTCATTAGATTATCTGTTGATTTTAGAGGTGTTACCATTAGTCCATCTGGTATGTATACAAATTTTGGTTGTAATGGTTTTAATACACCACCTAGTAATTGTTCTACATTTCCTTCTCTATATAATTCATTTACATCGTTTAACTCTAATCTTATGTCATTTATACATGTAAATCCAAAATCTTTTTCATATATTTTTGAAAGTATTGTAGGTATTTTCCAGTTAGGAACTTCTACATTTTCTTTCATTGCAGGATTTACTCTTTGTAATCTTCTTTCTGTATTAGTAAATGTACCAAATGTACTTGCAAAACTTGTTGCAGGAAGTACAACATCTGCACCCATTGCAGTTTTTGTCATATGAGTATCAGAAACCATTAAAAATTCAAGTGATGATAAATCAACATCTGGATCTTCACCAAAACATAAAAGACCTTTTACTCCCTTTAATGCTTCTCTGCCATCAGTTACTCCAAGGTCGATTAATCCTTGAGAGTTACATTTAGGCTTAACTTGTAGTATACCATCTCTTGGAGAACCTATATGTCCTGATAACATTGCTATTTCCCCTATTAAGCTAGCTACATCTGTAGTAACCATATTTTGTTGGAATACTATCATTGCTTTTTTAGCATTTGCATATATTTCTGCTATTTCTCTTATTTCATCTGATACTTCTATATTTTCAAGTGATGCTTTAAATGGACCAAATCCTTCTACATCAGAAGTTTTACCCATATCTATTAAAGCTTTTGCTATTTCTTTTATTTTTGAAACTTCATTACTTGTATATACAGTTTTTGCATCGAATCCATAGTTAGATATTTTATATTCACTTGGATTTACAAATAATAATTTAGTTCCATTTTTAGCAGCTTTCTTTAATTTGATACCAAGTATTGGATTATTTTCTGGTTTAAATCCAATAGCTAATATAACATCAGTTGCTAATAATTCGTCCATGCTATTTGGAGAAGCATTAACACCTAATACTTTATTAAGTCCGCTTTCTCTATGATTAAAACATAATGTTTTTACTTCTAATAAATCGGCTAATTTCTTAATTGCATAAGCTTCTTCATTAGTATATCTATCAGATATAGATAGAGCTACTGAATCATTTCCATATTTACTTTTTATAACTTCAACTTTTTTAGCAATTATTGTTAAAGCATCTCTGTATTTGCATTCTTGTAATTGACCATCTACTCTCATATGAGGTTTTTTAAGTCTATCATCATCTATTGCACTATCAAATGCCCATTTACCTCTACCACATATTAAACCTTCATTTACATGTCCTTCTTTATGAGGTTCTGATTTTATAAGAAGATTTCCATATGTTTTTAATTCTATCTTACATCCAACTGAACAGTATGAACATGTAGTTATAGTAGTTTCTTTTTCAAGAGGTACATTTTTCTTTAAGTTAGTTTTTTCTTGTAATGCACCTGTTGGACAAACTGATACACATTGACCACAAGATATACAAGATGTTTCTTCTAAACCTAACCCTAAGGCTGGTTGAACTTGTGTATCGAATCCTCTTGTAACAAGACCTAATGCACCAACACCCATAACTTCATCACAAGTTCTTACACATAATCCGCATAAGATACATTTATTCATATCCCTTAATATGTATGGATGACTATCTTCTATTGGTAAAATTACTTTTTCACCTTCAAATCTTTCTGGCTCAACTTTGTAAATATTAGCATAATCTATTAATTTACATTCATGGAATTTTTGACATCCACATTCTAAACATCTTCTAGCTTCATCTTTTGCTTGTTCTTCTGTAAGACCTTCAGTTATTTCAAGGAAATGTTCTTTTCTTTCTTTTGGGCTATGTTCCTTAAGTTGTGGTCTATATTTTCTTTCTCTATCTTCAAAAGAATCTTCTGTTAAATCATGTCTTTCATGAACATAAGGTTTTTTGTATTTTAATTCTTTTCCATATAAGTAAGCATTTATAGAGTCTGCTGCTTTTCTTGCATCTGCTATTGATTCTACTGCTATAGAAACTTTATCATTACCACAATCACCACAAGCGAATACACCTTTAGTAGCAGTCATATAAGTTTCTGGATCATATACTAATGAATTTTTTCTAGTTTTTTCGATTCCATCGAATAATTTAGAATCAACTTGCTGACCTATAGCTATTATTACAGTATCAACGTCTAATACTTTTGTTTGTCCTTCAACTGGAACTGGTCTTCTTCTTCCTCTTTCATCTGGTTCACCAAGTTTCATAACTTGAAGCTCTATTTTGCTTACTCTGCCATCTTCACCAGGAATTATGCCTATTGGATTAGTTAAATTTTCAAATCTAACTCCTTCTTCTTGTGCTTCTCTTATTTCCATTTCATCAGCTGGCATTTCTTTTATTGTTCTTCTATATATATTATAAACTTTTTTAGCTCCCATTCTAACAGCAGTTCTGCATGCATCCATAGCAACATTACCACCACCGACTACTGCAACACTTTCACCTAAGTTTATCGTTTTGCTTTTTGCTATTTTTTCAAGGAAATCTATACCACCCATAACTCCTGGTGTATCATCTCCTTTGCAGTGTAATCCAATTGATGACCAAGCACCTATTGTCATAAGAACTGCATCATATTTATTTTTTATAGATTCAAATGATACGTCTACACCAACTTTTGTATTAGTTTCCATTTTAACGCCCATTTTAGCTATTAAATCTATTTCTTTTTGTAAAATTTCTTTTGGCAATCTATATTCAGGTATACCATAACGAAGCATTCCACCTAATTTAGGCATTGCATCTATTATAGTAACATCATGTCCATTTTGAGCAAGGAAATAACTTGCTGATAAACCAGCAGGTCCGCCACCTATTATAGCAACTTTTTTTCCTGTTGCTTTTGCTATTTCTGGTATATATGGATCATCTGAGTTTAAATCTCTATCCCCTACAAATCTTTTTAATTCTTTTATCGCTATTGGTTGTTCAACTAAACCTCTTCTACAGTCTGATTCACATGGATGAGGACATACCCTTCCTATTGATGCTGGTAGAGGAATTTTATCTTTAACTAATTTAAGTGCTGCTTTATGAAGACCATTTGCTATAAGTCCTACATAACCTTGGCAGTCAGTATTTGCTGGACATCCTAAAGAGCATGGTGCTTTACAATCTCCATTATGATTTGATAATAATAATTCTAAGTTAGTTTTTCTTGATTCTCTAACTCTTTCTGTATTAGTTTTTATTATCATATTTGGTGCTATTTCAGTTGCACATGCTTTAAATAATTTTGGACTACCTTCTACTTCAACAACACAAATTCCGCATGAACCATATATTTCTGCTCTTTCATCATAGCAAAGTGTTGGAATAAATATGTTATTTTCTTTTGCAACTTCCAGAATAGTTTGTCCTGGAAGACCTAAAACTTCTCTGTCATCTATATTTAATCTTATTTTCTTCATTTCACTAACCTTCCTAATTTATTTCAATTGCATTAAATTTACAAGTTTCCATACATTTACCGCATTTAATACAGATATTTTTATCTATAACATGAGCTTCTTTTTTATTACCGCTAATAGCTGAAACTGGACATTTTTTCTTACATGCTCCACAGCCTTTACATTTATCTTCTACTATATCGTAGCTTATTAATGATTTACATGCTTTAGCAGTACATTTTTTATTGTATATATGATCTTCATATTCATGTCTGAAATATTTTAATGTTGTTATTACTGGATTTGGAGCAGTTTGACCTAGACCACACATAGCACCATCTTTTACTTTGTATGCTAATTCTTCTAGTAATTCTATATCTCCATCTTTACCTTCACCATTTGTAATTCTCTCTAAGATTTCAAGCATTCTTTTTGTACCTATTCTGCAATAGTTACATTTACCGCAAGATTCTTTTCTTGTGAAATCTAAGAAATATCGAGCCATATCAACCATACAAGTAGTCTCATCCATAACTATCATACCACCAGAACCTACTATAGCTCCTGTCTTGTTGATATTTTCATAATCTACTGGTGTATCGATTAAGCTTGCTGGTATACATCCACCTGATGGTCCACCCATTTGAACGGCCTTAAATTCTTTATCCTCTTTGATACCACCACCGATATCATATATTACTTCTCTTAAAGAAATTCCCATTGGAACTTCTACAAGTCCACCTTTTTTAATTTTTCCAGCTAGTGCAAACACTTTTGTCCCGTTGCTTGTTTTTGTTCCCATAGAACCAAAAGTGTCTCCACCATTTAGCATTATCCATGCTACGTTAGCATAAGTTTCAACATTATTTATATTAGTTGGTTTTTGCCAATATCCTTTTTGTGCAGGGAATGGTGGTTTAAGTCTCGGCATACCTCTTTCACCTTCTAGTGAAGCTATAAGCGCTGTTTCTTCACCACATACGAAAGCTCCTGCACCTTCTTTTATTCTTATATCAAAATCAAATCCACTGCTGAATATATTTTTTCCTAAATAGCCTCTCTCTTTTGCTTGAGCTATTGCTATTTCTAATCTTTTTATTGCAAGTGGATATTCAGCACGAACGTAAATTACACCTTCAGTTGCGCCCATTGCATATCCACCAATTATCATACCTTCTAGCAATGAATGTGGGTCGCCTTCAAGAACGGCTCTATCCATAAATGCTCCTGGATCCCCTTCATCTGCATTACAGACGATATATTTTTGATCTGCTTTATTTTGTCTTGCAGCATTCCATTTAAACCAAGTTGGGAAACCTGCTCCACCACGTCCACGAAGTCCAGATACTTTTATGACATCTATAACTTCTTCATCAGTCATAGTAGTTAAAACTTTTTCAGTTGCTTTATATCCATCTCTAGCTATATATTCATCTATTTCTTCTGGATTTATAGAACCACAATTTCTAAGAACTATCCTTTTTTGCTTTTTCATAAGCTTTTTATTTTCTTCAGAAATTTCTTTATTTTCTACTACTTTGCCACCTTCAATATGACTTTCAACTATTTCAGCTACATCATCTGGTTTAACTTTTACATATCTTGTTGGTTCATCTTTTCCATCTTCGTATATATCCACTATTGGCTCTAAAAAGCATGTACCTATACATCCTGTAATATCTACATTTATATCTATATTTTTTTCCCCTAATATTTCTTCAAATCTGTTAGCTACTTTTTTTGCACCTGTCGCTATCCCGCAGCTACCTTGACCTACTACTATCTTCATCGATATTTCTCCTTTTGACCCTTTTTAAACTTAAGCTATTTCCCCTTTAGCTTTTTCTTCTTTTTCTTTTATTTGATTTAAAATTTCTATAACTGAATCTTTAGTTAAGTTACCATATGTTTCATCGCTATCTTCAGTTTTAATCATCATAACAGGAGCCAGTGAGCAACATCCTAGACATGAAACTTGATTTAAAGTAAATAAACCATCTTCTGTTGTTTCACCATCTTTTATATTTAATTGTTCGCTTATTACTTGAGATATCATTTCTGAACCGTTAACATGACACGCAGTTCCTTGACAAAGCATAATTAAATATTTTCCTATAGGTTGTAATCTAAATTGAGCATAAAATGTTGCAACTCCATATATCTTGGCTACTTTAATACCTGTGAACTCTGATATTCTATTCATAATATCTATTGATATATAGCCATAGGCATCTTGAGCTTTTTGTAAAATAGTTATTAGATATCCTTTCTTTTTACCGTAAGTTTCTAAAATTTCATCTAATTCTTTTAAATTTTTACCCAAACTGTCTGGATAAGTAATTAACATTACTTTATTTTCAATTGGCATAATTGTCTCCTAATTGATAGCCTTAAAATGATACATTTTGGCTTTAAAATCACCACGTTCAATAGGATCATAAAAGCCAAGGTGCATTAGCTCGTCGCCACCAAAAACTTCATCAGTTTCTAAATTCTTGTATCGTTTATCTGGATCAAGACCAGCTAATTTTGTCTTCGTACAATATGGTTGAGCGTGAGCCATTACATTGACGACAGTTACAACTGCTTCATTCTTATTAGAATCAACCATCATCCATGCACATTGATTGCTTGCTGAAGCCTTTAAACGATAAAGCGTACCAAACTGGGTAACTTCTCTAATTTTCTTATATTCTGTGACTTGTTTAACAACTTGATCACTTTCTTCATCACTCATCTTGGTTAAATCAAGTTCATAGCCTAAGTCGCCCCACATTGCTACAGCCCCACGTGTATTAAATGGAGTAATTCTTCCATTCTGTTCATTAGGTGATACTGAAACATGTGATGTCATCATTGATTGCGGATAAACAAGGCTAGTACCGTATTGAATCTTTAATCTTTCAATAGCATCAGTATTGTCACTAGCCCAAATTTGTGGTGTGTAATAAGCTTGTCCGACATCAAATCTACCGCCACCACCAGAGCATCCTTCAAATAAAATATCAGGATATCTAGTTACCAATTTATTTAATAAATCGTAATAACCTAATACATAACGATGATATGCTTCTCCTTGTTGATCAGCAGGTAAATCCGATTCATAAATATCAGACAAACTACGGTTCATATCCCATTTAATATAATCAATCTTTTTACTATCTAGGATTTTTACCATCTGCTCAAAGATATTATCACGAACTTCTTTACGACCAAGTTCTAGGACATATTGATTTCTTGACGGACACGGCTTTCTACCAGGTACATGCATTAAATAATCTGGATGTTCTTTATATAGATTTGATTCATATGAGATCATTTCTGGTTCAAACCATAGTCCAAACTTTAATCCTTGTTCATGAACATAATCTGCAAAATGTCCTAATCCATTAGGAAACTTCTTCTTATAAACTTTCCAATCTCCTAAAGAACTGTTGTCATCGTCACGATGACCAAACCAACCATCATCTAAGACAAACATTTCTAGGCCTAATTTCTTAGCCTTATCGACAATAGTTTTTAATTTATCTTCATTGAAATCAAAATAAGTTGCTTCCCAGTTGTTAACCAGAACAGGTCTAATTTGATCCTTAAATTTACTACGCATAATACGTTCATGGATCAAGCTATGAAATGCCTGACTCATTTTATTTAATCCTTGATCAGAATAAACCATCAAAACTTCTGGAGTTTGAAATTCTTCATTTGGATTCAATTTCCATTTAAAATTGTAATCATTAATTCCGGTATTCACGTGGATTTGACCAAATTGATCACGTTCAACTTCAAATTTATGATTACCGGAATATGCTAGTGCAAAACCATAAGCTTCACCCATAAATTCATTGGTATCATGATCTACTAATGCCATGAAAGGATTCATTTGGTGACTTGATGTGCCACGATAACTAGAAAACACTTTAATTCCTTGACCAATATTTTCTCTTTGCACACGCCTCTCATTTGCATGAGCACCCGGTAAAGTAATGACTTCAAAATCCTTATCTACATAATCCATTTGCATAGAAGCAACTTTTTCGAGATATACTGCTTCTTCACCATGATTATGAACTTGAACTGAACGTACAATTACAGGACGATCTCGATAAATTGTATATAATAAGTCATATTCTAGCTTGCTTACCTTATCTTCAAGAGTAACTATTAACGTTTGCGCTTCGTCATCTTCTTTTGTCCAAGAGTGTGGTAATCCCTTTAAATCTGGCTTACCATCTTCGATTTTGTATGACTTATAAGCTAAAAACAAAGCATTTGAGCCATCTGGATTACGTACTATTGTAGCAGGAGTATGAAAGTCCATTTCACCAGCACTACTATATTCTTTTGGAAGTGAATCACGTGAAAATGTACGATCAAGCGATTCAGGCAAATTTCCTGAAAATCCGCGGTCTAATCTAGGATACTTTAATTGATTATTGTAATTTTTAACAGCTCCACCAAAGTATAAATGACTTAATGTGCCACCATCTTCAATAGAAAGCAAATATGATATTTGCTTGTTATGTAAATGAAATACTTTATTTTGATCATCAAATTTAATTAAGTTACTGGTCATAATTCATTTCCTTAATTCTCAACAACTTTTTCTGTTTCTGGATCGAAAAAGTGAGCCTTGTTCATTTCAAATCCCATTCGTACTTCAGTACCTGGCTTAGTGAAGTCACGAGCATCAACCTTTGAAACTAATTCAGTATCGCCTACTTTGGTGTAAAGTTGAGTTTCTGCGCCTAAAAGTTCTGAAACGACGACTTTAGCAGTAACAACTTGATCAGGGAAACTTTCCAAAAATACTTCTTCAGTATGAACATCTTCAGGACGGATACCAAAGATTAATTCTTTACCATTGTAGCCTTTGTCCTTCAAAACTTTTAATTTACCTTCTGGAACGGGGATTTCAAAGTCATGGTGTTCTTTATCGATGATCTTTCCATCTTTTAAAATTACACGGAAGAAGTTCATAGCTGGTGAACCAATAAAACCAGCGACAAAGACATTAGCAGGTTTGTTGTAAACTTCTAGAGGAGTACCAACTTGTTGTTGAATACCATCTTTAATAATTACGATGCGGTCTGCTAAAGTCATAGCTTCAGTTTGATCGTGAGTTACGTAAATAGTAGTAGTCTTCAATTGTTGATGTAATTTAGCAATTTCGGCACGCATCGTTACACGAAGCTTAGCATCAAGGTTGGATAGTGGTTCGTCCATTAAGAAAATAGGTGCATCCCGCACAATTGCACGACCTAAGGCAACACGCTGTCTTTGACCACCAGAAAGTGCAGCTGGCTTACGCTTCAAGTAATCTGACAAGCCCAAAATTTTGGCAGCTCTTTTTACCTTTTTATCAATCTCCTCTTTTGTTGTATGACGTAGTTTTAATCCAAAAGCCATGTTGTCATATACACTCATATGGGGGTACAAAGCATAGTTCTGGAATACCATGGCAATATCACGATTCTTAGGAGCTATATCGTTCATTACCTTACCGCCAATTTTCAACGTTCCTTTGGAGATATCTTCAAGTCCAGCAATCATCCTTAAAGTAGTTGACTTACCACAACCTGATGGACCAACGAAAACGATAAATTCTTCATCTTTAATATGTAAATTAAAATCTGTAACTGAATTCTTATCATTACCGTCATACTTTTTGTAAACGTGATCTAAATCTACTCTAACCATCTTTTATTACCTCAATTATTAATTATTC
>SKET01002805.1_pt1 | contig 10231 bp, 7 predicted proteins | sample 4841461 | NCBI WGS metagenome assembly SKET01 (sample SAMN11008802, study PRJNA524170) | human gut metagenome | biome: Human fecal sample; material: Feces; isolation source: fecal sample from pouch patient p5 | host: Homo sapiens | place: Israel: Tel-Aviv | collected 2014-02-13
GTCAGTAAATATTTATCATGTCTTTATTTTACATTTATCGTTTGGAAATAAAAAGCACCAGTTTTAAAACTGGGCTTTTTTTATTATAATTGTTCGGAAATTACTTTTAGTCTTTAATTAAAAACTCTTCATTGAAAATTCCAATATATGGCAACTGACGGTAACGTTCGGCATAATCAATTCCATAGCCCACAATAAAGGCATCCGGTACTTCAAAGCCAACATAATCAGCGTCAATATCAACTTTACGACCACTTGGTTTATCTAATAAAGAGATAATTTTTACTGAATGTGCTTGACGTCCTGTCAGCAATTTTTTAAGATAGAGCAAAGTATTTCCAGTGTCAATGATATCTTCAACAATCAAAATATCACGTCCATGAGCCACGGTTGATAAATCTTTCAAAATTCTAACTTCTCCAGAAGATGAAATCCCATAACCATAACTGGTAACATCCATAAAATCAACTTCAGCATCAATTGATAATTCTTTAAGCAAATCAACCGTAAACATGATTGACCCTTTTAATATTCCAACAACAAGTGGATTTTTTCCTTCATAATCGCGTGAAACAACTTCCGCAAGCTCTTTGACACGTTCGGCAATTTGTTCTCTGGTAAATAAAACTTCTTTTAAATGTGGATGCATTTTTCTCTCCAATTTTTTTCACAATATGTTTCTATTTTAGACTTTTTTAGAGAGAAGAAAAAGACCAGAAGTCTGACTTTGGTCTTTTTTAGCTTACAACGTTCGGAAATAGAAAATTTTCAAAACTATAATTTTCTTAATCAACTTTAATAACTACCAAATCCAACATCGTTTGTGCCGTTTGAATAATCGCTGCTTCACCTGAACGTGGTTTCCAGCCTAAAAGTTTAACTGATTTTTCATTTGAACAAGCTGTGTTTTGCCCCAAAAATGTAGCTGGCATCGCCAAACTTTTATCAAATCGAGCTAAAATTTTGACTAAAAAGTCGGGAATTACATGAGTAGATACTTTTTTAGCTTTTGTACCAAATTCCTTTTTCAAAAACTCAGCTTGCTTTTTGTAAGTAATATTTTGGCCTGAAGTTGCAATGAAACGCTGACCAATCGCTTCATTTTTTTCAAGAGCTAGCAAATGTAAATCAGCAACATCACGAACGTCAACATAATAAATGCTAAATTTAAAAGTCTGGGCATTTTACCTTCAAACATATTTTTTATAGCCGCACTAGAATGTGAAAAATCATTTCCAAGAATTGGACCCATAACAGCTGTAGGTAAAACCGATGCTCCTTCAATACCATAAGCTTCTGCAAGTTTCCAAAACTCCATTTCCGCCATCGTTTTAGAACGTTGGTAGGCATTAATTGGAGCATCAAGATTTGTCCAATCTTTCTCTGTGAAGATTTCTGGATGATCCTTATGCCCCGCTAAAACTGCTCCCGATGCTGAGGTCAAAACCACTCGTTTAACTCCTGCTTTCTTGGCTGCTTTCATCACAAACTTCACTCCATCCACAGCCATTTTCACCATTAAATCATCAGCGTCAGGACGTTGCAAAGGTGTTGGTGAAGCCACATGAATCACAGAATCAACACCAGTCATGGCTTGACTCCATCCTTCTTCTTTTGTCAAATCAGTTTGGACAAAATCTAAATCTGTAAAATCTGAAATTCCGCCTTGTGCCATCATTTTTTTCACTTCTTCTTGTCGAGACATCGTCCGCAATGTCGCCCGTACTCGATAGCCTTTTTTCAATAAAGCAATCATGATAAACATAGCAATATATCCAGAACCACCTGTTACAAGAATTGTTTTTTTATTTGTATTTGTCATTTAATTTTTTCCTCTATTTTTCTTAATTCACATCTGTTACACTTGAAACTTATGTAAAATTATTGTACGATAGAAGTGTAAAAAATACAAGCCTTTGAAAAGCTTGTGTGACACAATCAGGAGAAGTGTAATGGCAGCGACAAACTATTCCCAAACTATCAAAAACGATACAAAAGATTTTATTACTACAGCAATTTTGCAACTATTAGGAATTCAAAAAACATTTGAAAAACCGAAAAATCTTGCTCAACTCACCGTTTCAAACGTTTGTAAGAGAGCCGGAGTTAGCAGAATGGCTTTTTATCGTAACTTTGAGTCCATTGACCAGGTCATTTATCAATACTATCAGCCTCAAATTTCTCAAAGTTTTGAAATCATTCGTCAGGATGTTTCTGCCAGTTCAAAAATTGAAAACCAATTAAAATTCTTTGAAGAATTCAAAGATGACCTCTTCCTTTCTGAAAGTCAAGGTTACGAACCAATTATTCGTCAGATTTATATTGAAGAAATTGAGAAATTTTATGAAAAGACAAATGACGAATATTTCATTACTTTTGTCGCAAATGGAGTTTATGCTCTTTGGCGCAAATGGTTAATGAACGGTCAAGATAAGCCAATTGAAGAAATACATGAACTCATTAGAAGAATTGTTACAATTTAAGTAAAAATAAAAAGACACTTGCACGTGTCTTTTTAATATAAATTTATTTTTTAAGCAATTTCCTGTCCTAAATGAATCACCTCATCCAAATAACTTTGAGTTTCATCATATAGGTGGTGTGTAATCATAATCACCGTCAAATCAGGATTTTCTAAAATATTTTTTTCTACAGCTAGAGCTGTTTTTTTGTCAACACTCGCCGTACTTTCATCCATCACTAAAATTGGCTTACTGCCCATTAATTCTCTAGCGACAGATAATCTTTCTTGCTGACCTCCTGACAAATTTTTATCATAAACCGTATCAAGTTTATTAAATACAAAGTCATCAGCACAAGCAATTCTAATCGACTTATCAAAGATATCTGGCGAAATTTTGCGCCCTAAAGTCAAATTTTCTTCTACTGTTTCCTTAAAAAGATAGGGAAATTGCATAATCACACTCATCACACGAGGCAAAGATTTTCGATTAATTCCTTTGTAATCTTTTCCGTCTAATAAAATTTCTCCTTCATAGTCTTGCTTATTCCCAACCAACAAATTAATCAAGGTTGATTTTCCACTTCCACTATCTCCAATAATCGCGTATTTTTTTCCTTTTTCAATGACAATTTCTGGATACTCAATTTTTTGCCCATCAGGAAATGCAACAGCCAGATTTTTTAATTCTAATTTACTTTCAAAAGCTGTCACTTCTTCTCCGTCAGTAACTTTTGATTCGTCAGTAATTTTTCCATATTTCTCTAGCAGCTTTCCAGTTGCATTGAGCAATATTAAACTATTTGCTACACTTTTTGAGTAATTAGTTACTGTCCCTGACAAATTTCCGACACTCATGACAACACCAATGCCAATTTGCCCATTCATGATAAGAAAACCAGCAACAGCTAAAATCAAAAACTGCCCTAACATACTTGTCCCTAATAAAGAATACTGCATCCAAGCACGAGTAAAAATTAATTTCACATTCGCCGTAGCTAATTGATTAAATTTCCCCATGGTTCGCTCTTGCATAAGACCCAATTGTTTATTATGATAAAGCACTTCATAACCACGCAAGTAATCCGTAGATGTCGCTAAGGCATCATTTGCAAGCTCCGACACTTGTTCCGTATCTCGTTCCACTGATTGTTTAAACATTTTTGGAAAATAGAACAAAAGTGCTCCAACCAAAAGGGTTGTCAAAAGCAATACCCAGTGGAAAAAGATAATAGCAATTCCTGAGAATAGCATCGCAACAATTCCCGTATAAACAAAATAAATCTGGTGGAAACCATTATCATAAAGTAGTTTTGTATCATTATTTAACCACGAATTATAATCTTCCTTACTATTTTTTTCAAAATCAGAATAAGAAATTTCCGTCAGAGGCTCAATGATATCCCGGCGTACGGCATTAAGCTGTTTTTGTATGGCAATTTCTTTCCAAACATCACGCGCTCCTTGAACAAAACTATCGACCATCCAAAGGATAATATCAATAGCTAACCATAAGAAAAATTGATTCATCTCTTTTGCAATCAAAGAATTGAGCACATTTGCTAAAAAGACCGAACTCAAGACCGCAAGAGCAATATCAATCGTGATAAGTAAGAAAACCATAAAATTTTCAAATTTGAATTCTTTAAGATACTTTACCATTTTTCCTTCTCTTATTTTACTTAAGATTATGTTACCACTACATTTTAGCATTTAAATTTCAAAAGTAAATAGCGCTTACAAAAGTATTTTAGATGTTTTATTTTCTTAAAAGAAGTGAAAATTTTCTCTTATTTTTATTAAGCTAAAACGTAAGAAAAAAACTTCATCATTGCTGATGAAGTATAATTTGGCGAACGACTTCTGGATAGAGCTTGTGCTCTGCTTCATGAACAGAACGCTCATAGACTTCTAAATCTTCGTGATAAGCGAGCGAGATTTGAGCAATCAATTCCCCAGTATCAACACCCTCATCAACATAATGAATACTGATTCCCAACCCCTTTTTTGCCTCATGTGATTCTTCAATCGCATGAGGTGAACCGGCAAAATCCGGAAGATAAGAAGGGTGAACATTGATTATCTTTCCTTTATATTTTGATAGCACCGTCGCACCAATAATTTTCATGTAGCCCGCCAAGAGAATTAAATCAATTTCTTGATCTTTTAAAATTTCCACCAAGGCCTTTTCATAATCCACTTTTGAAGAAAATTCTTTTAACTCCAAACTTGCCTTTGCCACCCCTAATCGCTCAGCACGTTCAAGTACATAAGCATCATGATGGTCTGAAAAAACAAATTTCACTTGGTCTGGAAATTGTTCAGCTAGTGTTTGAAAGTTTGAGCCATTTCCTGATGCAAATACTGCAATTTTCATGCTATCCCCTATTCTCAATGAAAAAAATTTATTTTTTAATCACTACTGCTGAATCTTGTCTTTTAACCATTTTACCAATTTCAAATGCATTCAACTCTTTTTTGAGAGCTTCGGCATTTTCAGGAGCAACAGCGATTACCATTCCAATTCCCATATTGAAAATTTCATACATTTCTTCATGTTTGATATCCCCATATTTTTCAAGAGCTTTGAAAATTGGTAAAATATTCCAAGAACCTTCAACAATTTCAGCTGACAAGCTATTTCCGAACATTCTTGGTAAATTCTCATGGAATCCTCCGCCTGTAATATGAGCAATCCCTTTTATTTTATTTTGTTTAATCAAGGGTAAAAGCTCTTTGACATAGATTTTTGTCGGAGTTAAAAGAGTATCAATCAAAGATTGGTCAAGTTCAGGCAACGATTCATTCAAATCAAAGTCAGAAAAAACTTTCCGAACCAAAGAGTATCCGTTAGAATGAATCCCAGATGAGGCAAGACCAAGCAAAACATCGCCCGCTTCCACATCTTTTTCGCCATCAATTAATTGTGATTTTTCAGCCACACCCACAGCAAAACCAGCTAAATCGTAATCATCTTCATCATACATTCCGGGCATTTCAGCTGTTTCTCCACCAATCAGCGCTGCTCCTGCTTGCAAGCAACCTTCGGCCACTCCAGCCACAACTTGCTCCAATTTTTCAGGAATATTTTTCCCTGTGGCAATATAATCCAAAAAATACAGTGGTTCAGCCCCAGCAGCAATAATATCATTGACGCACATGGCTACGCAATCAATCCCAATCGTGTCATGTTTGTCTGCTTGAATGGCTAACATCAATTTAGTTCCCACACCATCTGTCCCTGAAATCAATACAGGCTCTTTTACATCAAGCACGGATAAATCAAAACTTCCACCAAAACCACCCAGTGCCCCAAGCACACCCAAACGTTCGGTTTTAGCCACATGCTTCTTAATACGAGAAACCACCTCATATCCTGCTTCTACATCTACCCCAGATTTTGCATACGCATTCTCAGACACTGTCATTCTCCATTTTCTGATTTATTTTATTCTACTTCCATGTTAAATGATTTTCAAACATAAAAAAAGTTCCAGCGGGTAGTACTGAAACTTTTCGATTGAATCGTTCGGAAATAACAAATTATTTCAACTGTAACTGTCTATCAAATATAAAAAACCGCCAGCATCAGCTAACGGTTTTTTTCTATTTATTCAGCAATCGTTTGAATATCAAAGTCAATCTTGTTATCTATAAGTGTTACAATAACTTTTGATTTTGGTGGAATTTTTCCTCCGATAATCAGCTTAGCTAATGGATTTTCGATGACTTTTGTCAAATAACGTTTGAGTGGACGTGCACCATAAGCTGGTTCATAAGCATTTTCGGCAATCCAAACTTTTACTTCTTCACTCAACTCAAGTTGAACATCCATTTCTTCAAGACGATGTGAAAGTTGGCTAGTCATTTTAACGATAATATTCTTAATATCCTCAAGTGCCAATGGTTTGAAAAGAATGGTATCATCAATTCGATTTAGAAATTCTGGTTTGAAATGTGCCCGAAGTTGAGCCATCACGTTTTCAGTTGTTTCTTCCGAAATTTCACCATTTTCTCCAACATTATCAAGCAAATATTGAGAACCGACATTTGAAGTCATAATCAACACTGTGTTCTTAAAGTCAACGAGAACACCTTTAGAGTCAGTCAAACGGCCGTCATCCAAAACTTGCAACAAGATATTGAAGACATCTGGATGTGCTTTTTCGATTTCATCAAGCAAGATGATTGTATAAGGATTACGACGAACGGCTTCAGTCAATTGGCCTCCTTCATCGTAACCGACATATCCCGGAGGTGCTCCGACTAACCGAGAAACTGAGTGTTTTTCCATATATTCACTCATGTCAATCCGAACCATATGTTCTTCTGAATCAAAGAGATTTTCAGCCAAAGCTTTCGCGAGTTCGGTCTTACCTACCCCAGTTGGACCGAGGAAGAGGAATGAGCCAAGTGGACGATTAGGGTCTTGAATTCCTGCACGCGCACGAATAATGGCATCAGATACGGCTTCAACAGCTTCATCTTGTCCAACGACCCTTTGATGCAGTGTTTCTGGCAAGTGAAGTAATTTTTCACGTTCACCTTCAACCAATTTGGTAATTGGAATACCTGTCATGCGTCCAACCACTTCGGCGATTTGTTCTTCAGTGACTGATTCTTGAACTAAGGATAAATCATCTGATTTTGCTTTTTCTTCAATAGCTTTGAGTTCTTTTTCAATTTCAGGAATTTTACCATAACGAAGGGCTGCTGCTTTTTCTAAGTTTCCTTCATTTTGAGCTTCTTCCAATTCGTGGCGAGCATGTTCTAATTCATTTCGTTTTTCAGAAATATTGCCCACTTCTTTTTTCTCAGCTTCCCATTGAGCTTTGAGTTGATTATTTTCTTCTCGAAGTTCAGCAATTTCACCACGTATAATTTCAAGACGTTTCTTAGAAGCATCATCTCGTTCTTTTTTGAGGGCCGCTTCTTCAATTTCTAATTGCATCAAGCGACGATTAGCTTGGTCAAGTTCAGTTGGGAGTGAATTCATTTCTACACGAATTGTTGCACTGGCTTCATCAACCAAGTCAATGGCTTTATCTGGTAAAAATCGGTCAGTAATATAACGATTTGAAAGGGTTGCTGCTGCGACTAAAGCATTATCATGAATGGTCACTCCATGGTGAATTTCAAAACGTTCTTTAAGACCACGCAAGATTGAAATTGTATCTTCAACAGTAGGTTCAGTAACCAATACCTTTTGGAAACGACGTTCAAGTGCTTTATCTGTTTCCATGTATTTACGATATTCATCCAAGGTAGTTGCCCCAATCAAATGGAGTTCACCACGTGCAAGCATTGGTTTTAAAAGGTTCCCAGCGTCCATTGAACCTTCTGTTTTACCTGCACCAACAATCGTATGAAGTTCATCAATAAAGAGGATAATTTGTCCATCTGATTTTTTCACTTCATTAAGGACTGCTTTCAAACGTTCTTCAAATTCACCACGATATTTCGCTCCTGCAATCAGGGCACCCATATCCAGTGAAAAGATTGTTTTATCTTTCAGATTTTCAGGAACGTCTTTTCTGACAATCCTTTGTGCCAATCCTTCAACAATGGCTGTTTTACCAACCCCAGGTTCACCAATAAGAACGGGGTTATTTTTTGTTTTACGAGAAAGCACTCGAATGACATCACGAATTTCTTCATCACGTCCAATGACAGGATCTTGTTTACCTGATTTAACTTGAGCAACGAGATCTACCCCATATTTTTCAAGTGCTTTGTATGTTTCTTCTGCATTTTGACTGGTCACTTTATCACCTCCGCGTAATTTTTCAATTGCAGCTTGCGCTTTTGCTTTTGTTAGTCCATGGCTAACCAAATAACTGGTCAATGGATTTTGTTTTAATTCAAAGAGGGCAAGGAGAATAATCTCAGTTGATAAGTATTCATCTCCCATTTTTTGCGCAATTTTGTCTGCTTCAGTAAATATTTGGAACAAATCTGGACTTAGGTTTTGACCATAAGTAATATTTGAACCTTCTACTGAATTAATTTTGTCAATTTCTTTTTCAATTAAATTTGTAAAGTCATCTAGGTCAATCCCTAAATCTTTATAAAAGTTCGCCCCAAAACTATTAGGTTGAACAAAAATTCGCCATAAATGTGGAACTTCAATCACTTGGTGATGACGAACTTGCGCAATTTGTTGCGCTGAACCAAGTGCTTCTTGCATCGTTGTTGTCATTTTTTCGATGTCCATAAAAACACCTCATTTCGATTTCATAGTTAGTAGTAATTATTATCTTTTTCTCACTACATTCTAATTATAATACTTTGGTCAGTAATGGTCAAACTTTTTGATTCGTTATTTATAAAAAATTATTTACACTTTTTAAATGAATTATTTGTGTACTAATCATAGTGAAGCTGTCTTTTTAATACACTTTGCCTTATAATGGATTTAGATGTCAAAATAGAAAAGATAGGAGAAAAATGACTCAACATCTAAATTCTTTGGGAAAGTCTGCCCTCTTAATATTAAGTAATACAATTATTGTCCTTCCATTCATGATTTTCATTCAAATTGCAAAAGGAACCTCGCTTCTTGCCCTCCTTCCTTTTTTGCTCTTTTATACTTTCAGAATGACTGGCGTATTCTTTATAAGGGGAATAAAAACAAGAATTAACAGCTATAGTCTTTTAAAAATTTCATTGTATGCCGGTTTACTTGGTTGCTTGTTAGGATTTATGGGTTCTTTCTACTTTCCTTTCTATACTTTATCCGGTATCCTTTTAGGAGTCAGTGCAGCTTGGTTGCCGATGTCAAACACTTCGGTAAATTATTATCTAAAAAATACTAACCAGCTTATCAAAGGAAAAACCTTAGTTAGCTTACTTTTATTTTTAGCCCTTGGCTTTTCTTTTGTCTTATCCCCTTCTCTAAAATATCCCCTGTTCTTTGTCTTCTATGGAATAGTTTATCTTCTCTCCTTCCAATTAGTTGGAAATTTGGACAATTACAAAGTTGATCCAAATGATTTAGAAAAAGCTTCATATAAATATCTTATTTTATTTGCTTTATTTTTTGTTTGCCTCTTTCTATTACGTTCAAGTCGATTACTTGCCAATAGTTTAGAATTTGATTATTTCATTTTCGGATTTTTCTTTTTGGTCACCCTCTACATTGTCGCTACGAATTTTTTCAAAAATAAAATTCAAAGAAATATCCCTCGTAAATTATCATATTTGACAGCTATTAATGGGGCAGTGGGAAATTATTTATTTCTTTTTTGTTCTTTGTATGTCGCTGGTTTTTATGGTCATCAGCATTTATTTTTACAGTTTTATCTTCCTTATGTTTTAGGAATTGTCTTTGCCTCTAAGGTCAAAAATTTACTTGGAAATAATGTCAAAACCTACTCTTTAATCGGCATTTTTCTAGGTTTACTTTTGATTGTTTTTAGTCCTCTATTTGCTCTAGGTTTATTCCTTACTAGCTTATTCAAAGGAAGTTTAAATTCAAGCTTAACTCAAGACTATGAAAGTACTGTTAATATCGTTGAAGATAAACGGATCTGGGTAAAATATACCATTCAAAATATCGGAAGTATTCTTCACCAATTTTTGTTAATGCTTTTAGGTTCACTTATCATCATGAAAAACGGCTTATCTATCAAGACCCTGTTCGTTATTACTTCAACTCCTATTCCTACAGCTCGAAGTATTGAACTAATGAAATCATGGAATCTTATTGCTACGTCATTGATAATCTTAATTATCATCGCCTATCTTATTTATCCAAAAATAGTTCCACTT
>SKET01002813.1_pt1 | contig 10196 bp, 9 predicted proteins | sample 4841461 | NCBI WGS metagenome assembly SKET01 (sample SAMN11008802, study PRJNA524170) | human gut metagenome | biome: Human fecal sample; material: Feces; isolation source: fecal sample from pouch patient p5 | host: Homo sapiens | place: Israel: Tel-Aviv | collected 2014-02-13
TGCCGGAGTAGAATGGAAGAATCCGGTAACAGTGGCATCAGGAACCTTCGGATCAGGAGAAGAGTTTTCTGAATTTGTAGATCTGAACAAGCTTGGAGCTGTGACAACAAAAGGTGTGGCAAATGTACCGTGGCCGGGCAATCCGACTCCGCGTGTAGCCGAGGTTTACGGCGGAATGATGAACGCCATAGGACTTCAGAATCCGGGAATCGATCTGTTCTGTAAAAGAGATATTCCGTATCTGAAAAATTATGATACCAAGATCATTGTGAATGTCTGCGGACATGCACCGGAAGAGTATCTTGAAGTGGTAGAACGCCTTGCGGATGAACCGATCGATATGATGGAAATCAACATTTCCTGCCCGAATGTCAATGCAGGATTCCTTGCTTTCGGACAGGATGCAAAGCATGTAGAAGAGCTGACCGGACAGATCAAGAAGATCGCAAAGCAGCCGATTATCATGAAGTTGACACCGAATGTAACCGATATTACTGAGATAGCAAAAGCGGCAGAAGCAGGCGGTGCGGACGCAGTTTCCCTGATCAATACACTGACCGGTATGAAGATTGATATCAATCGCAAGACATTTGCAGTGGCAAATAAGACCGGAGGTGTATCAGGACCGATCGTCAAACCGATCGCTGTTCGCATGGTATATCAGGTAGCACAGGCAGTGAATATCCCGATCATCGGGATGGGCGGTATTTCCTGCGCAGAAGATGCGATCGAGTTCCTTCTTGCAGGAGCAAGTGCCGTATCCGTAGGAACAGCCAACTTTCACAATCCGGCAGTGACGATGGAAGTGATCGATGGAATTGAAGCCTACATGAAGAAGAATGGCTTTGAGTCTGTGAAAGATATGGTTGGAATTGTAAAATAAAGAACAGATAAGAGATGGAGGATAAATAAAATGGAAAGCTACAAACAGGAATTTATTGATTTTATGGTAGAAAGCCACGTGCTTAAATTTGGAGAATTTACACTGAAAAGCGGAAGAAAATCCCCGTTCTTCATGAATGCAGGAGCTTATGTGACAGGATCACAGCTCAAAAGACTCGGTGAATATTACGCAAAAGCAATCCATGACAAATACGGGGATGATTTTGATGTATTATTCGGACCTGCTTACAAAGGAATCCCGCTTGGAGTTGTAACCGCGATCGCTTACAGTGAATTATACGGAAAAGAGATCCGTTACTGCTCAGACCGTAAAGAAGAAAAAGATCACGGAGCAGATAAGGGAATCTTCCTCGGAAGCAAGCTTCAGGACGGAGACCGCGTGGTTATGATCGAAGATGTTACCACATCCGGCAAATCCATGGAAGAGACTGTACCGAAGGTAAGAGGAGCCGCTGATGTAACAATTGTTGGACTGATGGTATCCCTTGACCGTATGGAAGTAGGAAAAGGCGGTGTGAAATGCGCACTCGATGAAGTAAAGGACCTTTACGGATTTGAAACTAATGCAATCGTAACCATGAAGGATGTAGTAGAGCATCTGTACAACAAACCATGCAATGGTGAAATTGTTATCGATGACAAGATCAAGGCTGCAATCGACGCATACTATGAACAGTATGGCGCAAAATAAGGAGGAGTTACAGTGACAGAAAAGACATATAAAGTGATGGGACTTGCCGGCGGTGCAAATATCGCGATCGGAATTATTTCTATTGTTGTTGGTGTGACAACCGGGATCATTCTGCTTGTCAGCGGTGGAAAGCTGCTTGGTGCGAAAAAGGGACTGACATTTTAGGAAGGGCGCTTTAAGTTGAAAGCAAAGAACAGAAAAAGACTTCGGGTTCTTGGGAAGATTTTATTTGTCCTGTATATTGGATTTTTATTTTACTTTCTGATTTTTTCTGACTGGTATGGACGGGAAGGAACCGGGGAATATCATTATAACCTGGTTCTTTTCTGTGAAATAAAAAGATTTTGGCTGTATCGAGATGTTTTGGGATGGGTAGCTTATGCAAATCTGTTCGGAAATGTCCTGATTTTCGTGCCATTTGGATTTTTTATGCCGATGGCAAGCCGGTATCGCAGCTTTTTTCTTACCCTTTTCTACAGTTTTGGAGTGAGCTTCTTTGTGGAGTGCTTTCAGCTGGTAACAAGAGTGGGGAGTTTTGATGTGGATGATATGCTGCTCAATACCCTTGGCGGTGTGATCGGGTATATCGTCTTCGCGATTTGTAATATGATAAGGAGATGGCACGATGCGAAGCAGGAGAGATAAAAAAAGAGCACGTGAAAGAGACAGAAATAAAAGAAACCGGAAGTATGGTCAGATAAAAAGAAAGTATTCCCGCAAGGGAATCTGGTCCTGTGTGATGGCAGTACTTGTTACGGCAGTGATAGCGGGATTGATTGTAATGGCATTTATGAATAAAGGGAAATCAGCAGCGATGGTAGGAAGCTTTGGAGTTTTCGATATGATTCTTGCCTGCATCGGTATTGTAACGGGTGTAAAAGGATTTAAAGAAAGAGATAAAAATTATCTGACCTGCAAGATCGGAATTGTTGTAAACGGATTTATTTTACTTGCCCTGATCTTAGTATTTATAAGAGGATGTGTATAAATGGAAGAAAGATATAATCTGGCAATTGACAGAATAAAAGCAATAATAGAAGAAAAAACAGTAGCAGAGCCATATCGGGAGTATTTCCAGCATGTGGCTCGGTTTATTTTAAAGCTTGATGAGCTGAAACAGAATGTGGAAAGCGGAAAGCAGAAAGAGATGTCAGAAGAAGAGCTGCAGGAAGAGATGAAGGATCTTTATGCAGACGAACTGGAAGCAAACTATGAGAAATCTTATGCAAATCCGGCTTATGCGGTTTTGGTGCTGGGAGGAGAACTGGGAAGCTTTTTGTCTGCGGTTTACACCGAGATTCGCGGAAGCATTTCTTATGTTCAGGAACAGCGTATGGAGTATGTTGTGATAGGAGCAGAGCTTTTGATTGAAATCTACAACAAATTTGAAGAAGAAAAGCAGCCGCAGCCGGAAAGCCTGAAGGAAATCTTTTACTGGTATGCAAGTGATTACTGTGATGTATTTGCAGCAGACCGCATCAAAGACCAGATCGATCCGGAAAGTGGATGCTTTATTGTGAATATGATCATGAATGAAGATCTTTCCGATCTGCGTTATCTCTACCGTATGGGAGAATATGTGGGGGTAAATGAAAGAGAGACAGCCGCATATTTAAATTCCCTTCCACAGGAGAAGATTGATAAGATGGCAGATACCTTCAGTGAAGGATACAGGATCGGCTTTGTAAATACCGGAAAAGATCTGTCAAAAAAATCTGTAGTCAACATTTACTATGCAATGGGATTCGAACGGATCGTAAAGAAAGCCATTGAGAATTTTGAAAAAATGGGATTAAAGCCAACGATTTTTCGTACCAGCCACAGCGTGATCACAAGAGGGCGCAACAGCCAGATCGGATTCTTCAATATTTCCGGTAACAGGCAGTACATCTATGATCACCGGGATGATATCGGGCTTGTGATGGACAAGCAGTATGTAGAGCGCAAGCTGGAAGTCATGCGCACCACTTATGAGCAGAATAAAGAGATTGCAGCAGGTTATGCAGGACCGGCGGTCATTGATATTTTCGGGGAAAAGACCTTTGTTCCGCAGGCTAAACCAGAGGCAGTTAAGTTAAGTGAAAAACAGGAAGAACTTCTGGTTGCGATGAATGGAAGAGCCGGACGTCTGACCAATGAATATCTTCCGGGAGATGAGAGAAGCTTTACGATCATTTCCTGGCCGGTTCCGGAAATCGGAGAGCAGTATCATGAGATTTTTGACGAAACCATCAAGATCAATACACTGGATTACAAGCTTTACCAGAAGGTGCAGCAGACTATGATCGATGCACTGGATAAAGGGGAGTATGTAAAAGTAACAGGCTCAGGCGAAAACCAGACGGATCTGAAAGTGATGCTTCATCCGCTTGCCGATCCGGCAAAAGAGACGATCTTTGAAAACTGTGTTGCCGATGTCAATATCCCGGTAGGTGAGGTGTTCACTTCCCCGGTACTGGAAGGAACAGAAGGTACCCTTTTTGTGAGCAAGGTATTTCTTCACGGACTTCCGTATTACAATCTGAAGATCAGTTTTAAAGAAGGAAAGATCACAGAGTATACCTGCACCAATTTTGATTCAGAAGAAGAAAATAAAAAATATATTTTCGATAACATTCTGCACAATCATCAGACACTTCCGATCGGCGAGTTTGCGATCGGAACCAATACCACAGCTTATGCGGTTGCGAAGAAATATGATATTGCAGATAAATATACGATTCTGATCGCTGAAAAGACGGGACCGCATTTTGCAGTAGGGGATACCTGCTACAGCTGGGCAGAGGATGTAAAGGTTTACAATCCGGATGGAAAAGAGATCATTGCAAGAGACAACAGCATATCGATCTTGAGAAAAGAGGATCCGTCGAAAGCATATTTCCAGTGCCATACCGATATCACCATCCCTTATGATGAGCTGGGAAGCATTGTTGTAGTGGCAAAAGACGGAACAGAGACAGAAATTATCCGTGATGGACGGTTTGTTCTTCCGGGAACAGAGATCCTCAATGAACCTCTGAATTAGTATTAGTTATGGATTTTCAATAATACCAATAAGTAAAAATAAATAATGGTCAGATAAGTAACGGTTGACATACCGCAACAGACTTAGTAAAATAACTTATAAGTGGTTAGCTATTTATTAAAATACTTATAGATAAAAGAAAAGGAGATCATTATGCCAAAAGTAGGAATCGTAATGGGCAGCGACTCAGATATGAAAGTAATGGGAAAAGCTGCTGACATGCTGGAAAAGTTTGGAATCGATTATGAGATGACGATCATCTCGGCACACCGTGAGCCTGACGTATTCTATGAATATGCGAAGTCTGCAGAAGCAAAAGACTTCAAAGTAATTATTGCAGGTGCAGGTATGGCAGCACATCTTCCTGGAATGTGTGCAGCAATCTTCCCGATGCCGGTTATCGGAATCCCAATGTCAGGGAAGAATCTGGAGGGTGTCGACGCACTCTATTCAATCGTTCAGATGCCGCCTGGAATCCCGGTTGCCACAGTTGCGATCGACGGCGGAGCAAACGCAGCAATTCTGGCTGCAAAGATTCTTGCAACCTCAGATCCTGAGCTTCTTCAGAAATTGAAGGATTACACTGCAGAAATGAAAGAAACCGTCCAGAAAAAAGCAGAAAAGCTTGAAAAAATCGGACACAAAGAATATATCAAGCAGATGTAGGCATACAGATGTCAGTGAAAATACCAGGAGGATATAGAAAATGTTGGATTATAAGACAGCCGGCGTAGATATCGAGGCAGGATATAAATCAGTAGAACTTATGAAAAAGCATGTAAAAGAAACCATGAGACCGGAAGTGTTAGGCGGACTTGGCGGTTTTGCAGGTGCATTTGATCTAAGCGGAATCAAGAATATGGAAGAACCAGTACTTCTTTCCGGAACAGATGGATGCGGAACAAAGGTGAAGCTTGCATTTGTAATGGACAAGCATGATACGATCGGTATTGATGCCGTTGCCATGTGTGTGAATGATATCGCATGCTCTGGTGGAGAACCGTTATTCTTCCTGGATTATATTGCCTGTGGCAAGAATTACCCGGAAAAGATCGCTACGATCGTAAGCGGTGTGGCAGAGGGCTGTAAGCAGTCAGGATGTGCACTTGTAGGTGGAGAGACAGCAGAACATCCGGGACTGATGCCGGAGAATGATTACGACCTTGCAGGTTTTGCAGTCGGAGTTGTAGATAAGAAAGACATTATCGACGGTTCTGATATTAAGCCAGGTGATGTACTTGTTGCAATGCCGTCTACAGGGGTTCACAGCAATGGATTTTCACTGGTTCGTAAGGTATTCGACATTACAGAAGAATCCTTAAATACATACTATGATGAATTAGGAAAGACACTTGGCGAAGCACTTCTTGCTCCGACCAGAATTTATGTAAAAGCACTGAAGAACGTAAAAGAAGCCGGTGTAAGAGTCAAAGGATGCAGCCATATCACAGGCGGTGGATTCTATGAAAATATTCCGAGAATGCTTCCGGAAGGAATCCGTGCAGTGGTAAAGAAGGACAGCTATGAAATCCCTGCAATCTTCAACCTGATCGCAAAGACCGGTAACATTGCAGAAGAGATGATGTACAATACCTTCAATATGGGTATCGGTATGGTTGTCGCTGTCGATGAAAAGGATGTAGATGCTACAATTAAGGCAATGAAAGAAGCTGGAGATGAAGCATTTGTGGTTGGTTATGTAGAAGCAGGAGAAAAAGGAGTTACTTTATGTTAAGAGTTGCTGTACTTGTATCCGGAGGCGGAACCAATCTGCAGGCAATCATTGATGCAGTGGAAAATGGCACGATCACCAATACAGAGCTGGTCGGTGTCATCAGCAATAATAAGAACGCATATGCACTCACAAGAGCCGGGAATCATCAGATCCCGGCACAGTGCGTTTCACCGAAGGATTTTGAGACAAGAGAAGAGTTTAACAAAGTTTTTCTTGAAAAAGTAGACGAACTGAAACCGGATCTGATCGTTCTGGCGGGATTTCTGGTTGTGATCCCGGAAGAAATGATCAGCAGATACCGCAATAAGATCATCAATATCCATCCATCTCTGATCCCGTCATTCTGCGGAACAGGATACTATGGACTGAAGGTTCATGAGGCAGCACTTGCCAGAGGGGTAAAGGTGGTTGGAGCAACCGTACATTTTGTAGACGAAGGAACGGATACCGGTCCGATCATTCTCCAGAAGGCTGTTGAAGTAGAAGAAGGCGATACACCGGAGGTTCTGCAGAGACGAGTGATGGAGCAGGCGGAGTGGAAGATCCTTCCACATGCGATCGACCTGATCGCAAATGGAAAAGTAACAGTAAAAGATGGCAGAGTGTCAATTGCCCGTTAGAGAAGGAGGAGCACCAATGAAAGTATTGATCGTAGGCGGTGGCGGAAGAGAACATGCAATCGCATATTGTGTAGCAAAGAGCAGCAAGGTAGAGAAGATGTACTGTGCACCGGGAAATGCCGGGATTGCAGAGCTTGCAGAATGTGTACCGATTGGTGCGATGGAATTTGACAAGCTGGTTACATTTGCAAAGGAAAAAGAGATTGATCTGGCAATCGTAGGAATGGATGATCCGCTGGTTGGCGGCCTTATAGATGAATTTGAAAAAGCCGGGATCCGCGCATTCGGACCAAGAAAAAATGCAGCAATCCTGGAGGGAAGCAAGGCGTTTTCAAAAGATCTGATGAAAAAATATGACATCCCGACCGCAGCATATGAGAACTTTGACAATGCAGACGAAGCGCTGGCTTATCTGGAGACAGCCAAATTCCCGATCGTTCTGAAGGCAGATGGTCTGGCACTTGGAAAAGGTGTACTGATCTGCAATACGCTGGAAGAAGCAAAAGACGGCGTGAAAGAGATCATGCTGGACAAGAAATTCGGTGCATCCGGTAATACCATGGTTGTAGAAGAATTCATGACAGGACGTGAGGTTTCTGTTCTTTCCTTTGTAGATGGAAAGACCATCAAGACTATGACAAGCGCGCAGGATCACAAGAGAGCCAAAGACGGAGACCAAGGATTGAATACCGGTGGTATGGGAACTTTCTCACCGAGTCCTTTCTATACAAAAGAAGTTGACGAATTCTGCCGGAAATATGTGTACCAGAAGACGGTAGATGCAATGGCAGCAGAGGGAAGAGAGTTCAAGGGGATCATCTTCTTCGGACTGATGCTTACCGAAGACGGACCGAAGGTTCTGGAATACAATGCCAGATTCGGAGATCCTGAGGCACAGGTTGTTCTTCCGCGTATGAAGAATGATCTGATTGATGTGATCGAAGCCTGCATCGACGGAACACTGGAGCAGGTAGATCTTCAGTTTGAAGACAATGCAGCAGTCTGTGTGGTACTTGCATCTGACGGTTATCCGGTCGCTTATGAAAAAGGACTTCCGATCACAGGCCTTGACGAGTTCAAGAAGCATGAAGGTTACTACTGCTTCCATGCCGGAACCAAATTCGACGGAGACCAGATCGTAACCAACGGAGGACGTGTCCTCGGTGTGACAGCCAAAGGAGCAACGCTCAAAGAAGCACGTGCCAATGCTTACAAAGCAACCGAATGGGTTAAATTCGATAACAAATATATGCGCCACGATATCGGAAAGGCGATTGACGAGGCATAGAATTTCAGGGCGGGATCTTTCAGAGGTGGAGAGGTTCCGCCCTTTGTGCCGGAGAAGGCAGATGCTGGATGCGGGTATCGGAACACAGCAGGCGTATTTTTGATTTGCCGTGTGGGAATCTTTAAGAAGTTCTAAAGATTTCATGAACTTCTTGACAAATCGAACTTTGAATACTATGATTATCAATAGTTATGGGAAAGGCAATGAGAAAGAGGAGTATGCAGGTTAGTCCGAAGAAGAGAGAACCGTTCAGGGGCTGAGAGACGGTTTGCGGGAAGCGACTGCGGAAGGTAGCTTTTGAGCCGGATATCTGAAAAGGGCGAGTAGGATGTCACGGGGTGGTTTCCGTTATAGAACTGTGAGAGATACGAGATGAATCTATTTCGTGGAACAAAGGTGGTACCGCGTTTATACACGCCCTTTACGTTTTGTAAAGGGTGTTTTTTATTCATTTACAATGTTCTATTATATAGAAGAAAGCAAAGTGCGCGGTGTACTTATAAGAGGAGGAAACAATGAGTAAGAATCTTGAAAAGACCTACAATCCGAAAGAGATTGAAGCGAAACTTTATGAAAAATGGTGTGAAGAAAAGTATTTTCACGCTGAAGTTGACAGAAGTAAGAAACCATTTACAACGGTAATGCCGCCACCGAATATCACCGGTAAGCTGCATATGGGACATGCTCTTGATAATACACTTCAGGATATCCTGATCCGTTACAAGAGAATGCAGGGATATAATGCACTGTGGATCCCGGGAACAGACCACGCTGCAATTTCAACAGAAGTAAAGGTTACAAACCAGTTAAAGGCAGAAGGAATTGATAAGAAAGAACTCGGAAGAGAAGGATTCCTTAAGAGAACCTGGCAGTGGAAAGAAGAGTACGCAGGAACTATCGAAGGTCAGCTGAAAAAGCTTGGTGTATCCTGTGACTGGGACAGAGAACGTTTCACCATGGATGAAGGATGCTCGAATGCGGTCAAAGAAGTATTCATTCGTCTTCACGAAAAAGGATTTATCTACAAAGGTTCCAGAATCATCAACTGGTGTCCGGTATGTAAGACTTCCCTTTCTGACGCAGAAGTTGAGCACGAGGAACAGGCAGGACATTTCTGGCACATCAAGTACCCGATCGTAGGAACAGACCGTTTCCTTGAGATCGCGACTACACGTCCGGAAACTCTGCTTGGAGATACAGCGATCGCCGTACACCCGGACGATGACAGGTACAAAGATATCGTAGGAAAGAATGTCATCCTTCCGTTAGTTGGAAGAGAAATCCCGATCGTGGCAGACGCTTACGTTGATAAAGAATTCGGAACAGGTGCGGTTAAGATCACACCGGCACATGACCCGAATGACTTTGAAGTAGGAAAGAGACATGATCTTCCGGAAATCAACATCCTGAATGATGATGCTACCATCGTAGAAGGATACGGAAGATATTCCGGAATGGACCGCTACGAAGCAAGAAAAGCAATCGTAGAAGATCTGGAAAAAGAAGGATACCTTGTAAGCATCGAAGAACATGTACACAACGTTGGAACACATGACAGATGTAAGACAACCGTTGAACCGATGATCAAACCACAGTGGTTTGTTAAGATGGATGAGCTTGCCAAACCGGCGATCAATGCGATCAAGACCGGCGAATTAAAATTCGTACCGGAACGTTTCGGTAAGATCTACCTGAACTGGCTGGAAAATATCCGTGACTGGTGTATTTCACGTCAGATCTGGTGGGGACACAGAATCCCGGCTTACTATTGTGATGAATGTGGAGAAGTGGTTGTTGCACGTGAGATGCCGGAAAAATGCCCGCACTGCGGCTGCACACATCTGACACAGGATGAAGATACACTGGATACCTGGTTCAGTTCAGCACTGTGGCCGTTCTCAACACTTGGATGGCCGGAAGAGACAGAGGACGTC
>SKET01002814.1_pt1 | contig 10194 bp, 10 predicted proteins | sample 4841461 | NCBI WGS metagenome assembly SKET01 (sample SAMN11008802, study PRJNA524170) | human gut metagenome | biome: Human fecal sample; material: Feces; isolation source: fecal sample from pouch patient p5 | host: Homo sapiens | place: Israel: Tel-Aviv | collected 2014-02-13
GTGGTATCTCCGCGGAGGGTTGAGTTGGCCTTACGCTCCTTTTCCCAGAACTCCTCGGTGACCTTTGCCTGGGCAGAATCAGCCCTCTTTATGGCAAAAGTAATCACTGCAATAAATAAAATGAATAAAATTAGACAAATTGGAATCATATGTTGGAAAATCCTTTCTCATATATGAAAATAGTATAACTCATTTTTGAACAGAGGTGAATAGTATGTACGATTTTAATAAAAAAAGAAATCAGAAGGTGGTTGCTATAGTGATAATAGTGGTTATAGCAGCGATGCTTGTGACAACATTTGTGTCAAGTCTTGTATAGCTTTTCTTGAAATATGGAAAAAATATGATAATATGATATAAAATGCAGTTCAGTTAAGCGGATGACAGGGGCGCTTTTAACAGCCTCAGGAAAAGGAATCGGAAATGAAGATTAATAAAAAAGCATTATTACTGGGTACAATGGCATTTGTGCTTGTGGCAGCATCAGGCATGGTAAGTGCATATGCAAGCGGTTCGTCAGGCACAAAGAAGGCAAAGGTACAGACAATTACAGAGGGTGTGTGCATTGGCAGTGTGGATGTAGGCGGTATGACAAAGGAAGAAGCAAAAAAAGCAGTTGATGCCTATGTTGACAGCATAAAGGATACATCCTTTTCATTAAAGGGTGCAAATAGTTCATTTGATGCAACAGCACAGGAAATGTCTGTTTCGGCGGACACTGATGCAGCGGTGGACGAGGCTCTTTCAGTGTGCCATGAGGGTAGCCTGATTGACAGATTTGTGGAGTCAGAGGAGCTCAAAAAGGGCAATGTTGCCGTCAATATGTATCTGTCGGTTGATAAACAAAAGACCGCAAAGATGATTTATGATAAGAGCGACGAGCTCAATATAAAGGCAGTTGACAATTCGCTGCAGAGAAACGGCGACAGCTTCGATTTTGTTCCGGGACAGGAAGGCAAAGAGGTCGATGTGGTAAAATCAGTCTATGCCATAAATGACTTTTTGCAGAATAGCTGGGATGGCTCGGCGAATGAGATAGAGCTGGTCACAAATACGGTTCAGCCGAGGGGGTCAAAGGAAGAGCTCTCAAAGATTAAGGATAATCTGGGAGGCTTTTCTACCGATTTCAGCAGCTCGGCAGCAGGGCGTGCAACCAATGTAAAGAACGCATGCAGCCTGATAAACGGCAGTGTCATATATCCGGGGGAGCAGTTCTCGGTTTACGAGGCTATCAGCCCTATCACAACTGACAACGGCTATCAGATAGCAGGCGCATATGAGAACGGTCAGGTAGTTGACTCGGTAGGTGGAGGTGTGTGTCAGGTTGCGACCACTCTCTACAATGCGGTTATAAGGGCTGAGCTTGACATAGTGCAGCGCTACAACCATTCCATGATAGTAAGCTACGTAAAGCCATCTGACGATGCGGCAATCGCAGGTACCTACAAGGATCTTAAGTTTAAAAATAATCTGGACAATCCGGTGTATATAGAGGGCTATTGCAGTGGTGGAGTCATCACCTTCAATGTGTACGGAGTGGAGACGAGACCGGCAAACAGGGAAATTTCATTCAGGAGTGAGACGATTTCCGAGGAGGATCCGGTTACGCAGTTTAAGTTTGATGCAGGTCAGCCGGTCGGTTATTTCAACACCGAGCAGTCTGCGCACAAGGGAGTGACCGCAAGGCTCTGGAAGACGGTCACAGTCGATGGTGCAGTGCAGAGCGATGAGGTATTCAACAACAGCAAGTACAAGTCATCACCGAAAATCGTGACGGTTGGTACAGCAGGAGCATCAGCGGAGGTTGTTGCGCAGCTTCAGGCGGCGGCAGCGGCTAATGATGAGGGCTCGGTTAAATCCATTGCTGCGTCTGCGGCAGCAGCGGCTCAGGCAGCACAGGCTCAGGCAACCCAGACACAGGATCCGAATGCGGCAGGGCAGACACAGGGTGCGCAGACCCAGACTACAGATCCGAATGCGGCAGGGCAGACACAGGGCACGCAGCCGACAGACCAGAATGCAGCAGGACAGGCACAGGGCACACAGACACAGCAGCCGGCAGGACAGACGCAGTAAATGCCCGCAGGTAGTTGTTTCTGATGTAGTTATTTGCAATCAATTCACCGGGCTGTAACAGTATACAAAACATATTATTATTAGGAACAGGAAAACACATGAAAAACGGTAAAATATCAGAGTCGGTTTTAAAGCGCTCTGTCTTAAAACAACTTCATACCAAAAGCGACAGAATACTTTTTAAACCGGCAGTAGGTGAGGACTGTGCGGTGATTTCCATGCAGGCAGGCGACCAAACCAGGTTAGTTACTGCTACCCAGACGTTCACACTTGATGTATCGGATAAGCATGTGCGTGCTAACTGCGCAGTTTATGATGCATTGAACAATATTTATGCCATGGGGGCAGGTCCTATTGGGATAGAGCTGGCACTGCTTGTACCTACCACAGAAAACGAGGCCGTGCTTCGCGAGACGGTGAGAGCGATTGATGCTGTATGTGAGGAAGCAGGCATTGTGGTGCTTGGCGGGCATACACAGGTGAGCCGTGCGGTGAAGAATATCGTGGTGACAGTTACAGCAATAGGTGAGGCCTATGAGCAGGCGCTTACACCATCATCGGCAGCAGCACCGGGCATGGACGTAATAGTGACAGGCTATGTGGGGCTTGAGGGCACAGCAATTCTTGCAAATGAGAAAAGAGCCGAGCTTGAAACGAGATTTTCCAAGGCATTTATAGATAAATCAGCAGCATATATAGACCATATTTCCACAGCAATGGAGGCTGCATCCGCGATTGGCGCCGGTGTGGCGGCAATCCATGACGCTTCGCAGGGAGGCATCTTTGGAGCACTCTGGGATATGGCAGAGGCTTCGGGAATTGGTCTTGACATCGATTTAAAGAAGCTCCCTATCAGGCAGGATACGATTGAAATAAGTGAATTTTTTGACATAAACCCGTATAAGCTTTTGTCAGGAGGAAGTCTGATAATCATAGCTGCAGATGGTACCCGCGTGGTCAGAGAGCTTGAGAAAACAGGACAAAATGCTGTTATAGTCGGTGCCACAACCGATTCAAACGACAGAGTGCTGATTTCCGGCGAGGAGAGACGATTTTTGGAGACTGCCCAGACTGACGAGATATACAAGGTTTTCAACTAATATATTTGAATCAGGAGAATATATATCATGAGAGAAAAGATATTAACATTTATAGAGAAAAACAGCAGGATAAACCTGAAGGAGCTTGCAATCATGCTTGGCGTGGATGAGGCAAGTGTGGCAAACGAGATTGCTGCTATGGAGCAGGAGAATGTCATCTGCGGATATCACACACTGATTGACTGGGACAAGGCAGGCCTTGAGAAGGTCACAGCCATGATAGAGGTCAGAGTGACACCACAGCGCGGTATGGGCTTCGACAAGATTGCCGAGCGTATATACAACTATCCTGAGGTGAAGTCTGTATACCTTATCTCAGGCGGCTTCGACCTCATGGTCACACTCGAGGGCAAGACTCTGCGCGAGGTATCACAGTTTGTGACAGATAAGCTTTCTACACTGGATCAGGTGCTTTCGACAAAGACAAACTTTATTCTGAAGAAATACAAGGACCATGGAACTATCATGGCGGCACCTGTCAAATCCGATGAAAGGGGAATTATGTCATAATGAGAGACCCTTTATCCAGTACAATAAAGACTATCCAGCCATCGGGCATCCGTAAGTTTTTTGATATAGTGAGCGAGATGAAGGATGCGATTTCGCTCGGAGTAGGTGAGCCTGATTTTGACACACCGTGGCATATCAGGGATGAGGGCATATATTCCCTTGAAAAGGGACGCACCTTCTACACCTCAAATGCCGGACTCAAGGAGTTAAAGATTGAGATTGCAAAATATCTCGACAGAAGATACGGCATGACATATGATTACAACAAAGAGATCATGGTAACTGTCGGCGGCAGCGAGGCTATAGATATTGCACTGCGCGCCATGCTCGATGCGGGAGATGAGGTGATTATCCCACAGCCAAGCTATGTTTCATATGTGCCATGTACTGTTTTGGCAGGAGGCACACCTGTGATTGTGGAGCTCAAGGAGGAAAATGATTTCAGGCTGACAGCCGAGGAGCTTGAGGCTGTTATCACTCCAAAGACAAAGATACTTATCATGCCTTTCCCTAATAACCCTACAGGCGCTATCATGGAAAAAGCAGACCTTGAAGCAATCGTTCAGGTGGTTAAGGAGCATGATCTGTTTGTGATAAGTGACGAGATTTATTCAGAGCTTACATATGTGGATAAGCATGTATCTATAGCATCGTTTCCTGGAATGAAGGAGCGCACAGTGCTCATAAACGGTTTTTCCAAGGCATATGCCATGACAGGCTGGAGGCTTGGATATGCATGTGCACCTGAGACAATTTTAAAGCAGATGCTAAAGATTCATCAGTTTGCAATCATGTGTGCGCCGACCACGAGCCAGTATGCAGCTGTCGAGGCTATGAAAAATGGCGATGAGGATGTTGCACAGATGAGGGAGGAATACAACGGCCGCAGACGCTATGTGCTTCACCGCTTTAAGGAGATGGGGCTTAAGTGCTTTGAGCCTTTCGGAGCTTTTTATGCGTTCCCGAGCATCAAGGAGTTTGGCATGACATCCGATGAGTTTGCCACAAAGCTTCTAAACAGCAAGAAGATTGCCGTGGTTCCGGGAACTGCATTCGGAGAGTGCGGCGAGGGCTTTTTACGTATATCATATGCATATTCGCTTGATGATTTAAAGGAGGCGCTCGGCCGCATTGAGGAGTTTGTCACAGAGCTTCGCGCCGGGATGGATAATAAATAGTTTAAATTGACAGGAGACAAAATGGCAAAGCTGAACATAGTGTTACATGAGCCGGAAATTCCGGCAAATACAGGAAATATCGGAAGAACCTGCGTCGCAACAGGCACGAGGCTTCATCTTATAGAGCCGCTTGGATTTTCACTTTCAGAGAAGGCACTAAAGAGAGCCGGAATGGATTACTGGAAGGACCTCGACGTCACCACATATGTGGACTGGGAGGATTTCCTTGAGAGAAATCCGGGCGCAAAGATATATTATGCGACAACAAAAGGCAGACATGTGTATTCTGATGCTCATTTTGAGCCAGACTGCTATATTATGTTTGGCAAGGAAAGCGCAGGCATTCCGGAGGAGATACTAAAGGAGCATCCGGATGAGTGCATCAGGATACCGATGATAGGTGAGACAAGGTCACTTAATCTGTCAAATTCAGTAGCTATCGTGCTCTACGAGGCATTGAGACAGAATAATTTTGATCATATGAGGCTTGAGGGAGAGCTTCATCACCTTAGCTGGGATGACTAAATCAAGCGGCAAAGCGCATATTTTTGGCAGCTATTTGGGCTTTAACAGCTATGGTAATTGTAAATACGGTAGATTTTTAGGAAAAAGAAATGGGCATAATTAAAACAAGCAAATTAGTACATGAATTTATACGAAGAGACGAGGAAGGCAATGTAGAGTCAATCACTACAGCACTCGACAACGTAAACCTCGACATAAAAGAGGGACAGTTTATTGCAATCCTCGGTCACAATGGTTCAGGAAAATCAACTCTTGCAAAGCATATCAATGCACTTCTTGCGCCGAGCGACGGCACCATATGGGTGGATGGCATGGATGTGTCAAAGGAAGAGAATGTCATACCTGTCAGGAAAAGTGCAGGTATGGTTTTCCAGAATCCCGACAATCAGATCATTGCCAATGTCGTGGAGGAGGATGTGGGCTTTGGACCTGAGAATATCGGTGTACCGACAGATGAAATCTGGCAGCGCGTGGACTATGCGCTAAGGGCTGTCGGTATGACAAAGTACCGCACACATTCACCGAACAAGCTCTCCGGAGGACAGAAGCAGCGTGTGGCAATCGCGGGAGTTGTGGCAATGGAGCCAAAATGCATAGTATTTGACGAGCCTACAGCCATGCTTGACCCAAACGGCCGCAAGGAGGTCATAGCCACAGCCCATGAGCTCAATAAGAAAAAGGGCGTGACCATTATTCTCATCACCCATTACATGGAGGAGGTGGTCGGCGCAGACCATGTCTATGTCATGGAAAAGGGCAAGGTGGTCATGGACGGCACACCGCGTGAGATTTTTTCAAGGGTGGACGAGCTGAAGGAGCACAGGCTTGATGTGCCGCAGGTGACACTGGTAGCCGATGAGCTCAAAAAGGCAGGGCTCGATATCCCTGATGGAATCCTGACGAGAGAAGAACTTGTAAATGCGCTTGTTGCGCTGAAAAACAGATAGGCGGGAGAAAATATGTCAATAATTCTAGATCACATAAACTATTGCTACAGTGCCGACTCAGCCTACAAGGTGCAGGCACTTAAGGATGTAAGCCTTGAGATAAATGATGGAGAGTTTATTGGAATAATCGGTCACACCGGTTCGGGAAAATCCACACTTATCCAGCATATGAACGGCCTTTTGAAGGCGACAAGCGGTCATATATACTACAATGGACAGGATATATATGACAATGATTATGATTTAAGCAAGCTGCGTCACAAGGTGGGGATGGTGTTCCAGTATCCGGAGCATCAGCTTTTTGAGACAACCAACTTTGAGGATGTATGCTTTGGACCGAAAAATCAGGGGCTCGATAGAAAAACAGTGGAGCTAAGAGCCTATGAGGCACTGCAGAATGTACATTTTCCGGAGGATCTCTACTATCAGCCGCCATTTGATTTGTCCGGAGGACAAAAAAGGCGTGTAGCCATAGCTGGAGTACTTGCAATGCACCCTGACGTACTTATACTCGATGAGCCGACAGCGGGACTGGATCCTGCGGGCAGAGATGAGATACTGGGACTGCTTTTACAGATGAAAAAGGATCTGGGTATCACAATCATACTCGTATCACACAGCATGGAGGATGTTGCGGAGTATGTGGATCGCATCATTGTTATGAATTCAGGAGAGGTGATGTTTGACGGAGTGCCGAAGGAGGTATTCTCACACTACAAGGAGCTCGAGGCAGTCGGACTTGCAGCACCGCAGGTCACATATCTGATGCATGATCTGGCGGAAAAGGGTATACCGGTTGACCTTTCGGCAACGACAGTTGCGGAGGCGAGGGACTCAATACTAAAAGCCTTTAAATAGCTCACCAATGCTGACATTTTGATACAAATTATGAGGAAGGAATACAAAAATGATTCGTGATATTACCATAGGCCAGTATTATCCGGCTCAGTCGCCAATACATAAACTGGACCCAAGAGTAAAGCTTTTCGCAACACTTATATATATTATTGCGCTGTTTTCCTACAAGGGAATAGCCGGTGTGCTGTTTATAGTTGCCGCGCTTGCCGCAGTTATAAAGATTTCGAAGGTGCCCTTTAAGTTCATGGTAAAGGGACTCAAATCCATTATAATACTGCTGCTTTTTACAGCATGCTTCAGCGTGTTTTTCACACAGGGAGAGTACACAATCTGGGAGTACGGTATACTGCACATTTCTGACACCGGACTGATAAATGCAGCAACCATGATGATACGACTTGTGCTGCTCATTATAGGAACCTCGCTCATGACACTCACCACCACACCAAACCAGCTCACGGACGGTCTTGAGAAATCACTGGGCTTTTTAAACAAAATACATGTTCCGGTGCATGCGATAGCCATGATGATGTCGATAGCGCTTCGTTTTATTCCAATCCTTATTGAGGAGACGGACAAAATAATGAAAGCACAGATGGCAAGAGGAGCTGATTTTGAGCATGGAAATATCATAAAAAGAGCAAAGAGCATGGTGCCTCTTTTAGTGCCGCTTTTCGTATCGGCATTCAGGCGTGCGGATGACCTTGCAATGGCCATGGAGGCCAGATGCTACAATGGTGGAGAGGGCAGGACAAAGATGAAGCCGCTCGTATATGAAAAGGACGATAAAATAGCATATCTTTTCATATTTGCGTTTTTAGCGGTTGTGATAGTGCTTAGAATCTTTCTGCCGGTGAATCTGGGCAATCTTATTTTCAGATAGTGAAATAGATAGTGCAGGCAAAACAGGAGAGACATATGCGTGTAAAAATGATTGTAGCCTACGATGGCACAAATTACTGCGGCTGGCAGATACAGCCAAACGGCATAACAATTGAGCAGGTATTAAACGAGCACCTGAGCCGCCTGTTAAAGGAGGATATAAAGGTGACAGGAGCAAGCCGCACCGATGCTGGAGTGCATTCACTTGGAAATGTGTGTATGTTTGACACCAATACCCGCATGCCGGCGGAAAAGATATCGTATGCACTGAATCAGAAGCTGCCGGAGGATATAGTGGTGGTCGATTCCTGTGAGGTAAGCGATGATTTTCATCCACGCTTCTCAAAGAGCCGTAAAACCTATGAATACCGCATATTAAATGCGAGGTTCAGAAATCCTACACGCAGGCTTGACACATATTTCTATCATTATCCGCTTGACACAGAAAAGATGAGTGAGGCTGCAAAATATCTCATAGGAGAGCATGATTTTGCAAGCTTTTGCTCGGCAAACTCGCAGGCACAGACCACAGTCCGCACGATATATGACTGTACGGTGTCAAAGGCCGGTGACATCATCACAATACGTGTGACAGGAAACGGCTTTTTGTACAATATGGTGCGCATAATCGCAGGAACACTTGTGAAGATAGGTGGAAGCGATATGCCGGCAGATGCGATGAAGGACATAATAGCCGCAACAGACAGGGCAGCAGCAGGTCCTACAGCCCCGGCCCATGGGCTTACAATGATAGGACTCAAGTACGAGTAACAGCTTTAGATTTTTAATATTATATTAAGATTTTTGGAATATCAGTTTTTAGCTTCAATAATAGGCTATAATGTCGTTACAGTTAATACACGGTACGGTAAAAAGAAGCTTGGAGATGAAGACGGTTATGAGATTTACAAAAGTAAAAGAGAAAATTATAAAAAACAAACCCATAAACAGCACAGACGAAGGAAAAGGCAGACATCGTAAGGTAATCCGTATAGGAGCGTTTGCCCTGGTATTTGTCGTGCTGTTTTCGTTTGTCTCGACATTTTTTAAGATGACGGATGCTGTCAATATTGCGACTATAGAGGGCTTTTATAAGGAGCCGAAGAACACAATTGATGTGATGATGATAGGAGCCAGCGAGGTATACGCTGATTACAGTGCAACCGAGGCCTGGAAGAATTATGGATACACATCATACTCGCTTGGGGTATCAGGAGTGCCCGGCAGCCTGTACAAATCAATGCTCAGAGAAGCTCTCACCAGACAGCATCCGAAGGTTGTGGTTTTTGAAGTGAATGGCTTTTTACAAAATGACAGCTACTACGACAGATCGGTAAAGCTGCATAGCTGGATAGACAATATCCATAATGAGGAAAACAGGCTTGATACAATACAAGAGATTGTGCCAAAGGATGAGCAGGACAACTTTAGAAACCCTTTAAAGCTATATCACAGCAATTGGAAGGATATTGACAAATGTGCGCACACCTTTGCCACAAGAGTTGGAATGTATTTTGCAAAAACATCATGCATGAAGGGATTTTCATCTATTGCAAAATATTCCGATTGTCCATCAGGCAAGCAGAAAAAGCTCTATTTTACCGACAAGAGCAGAGAGTATATGACTGATCTGCTTGAGTATTGTAAAGCGCAGGGGGTGGAAAAGGTGCTTTTTGCGAGGTTCCCTCATGAGAAGGAGATAAAGAATCCGCAGGTGCTTTGTGACGTGAAGGAGCTGGTGGAGTCTTATGGCTATGACTTTGCGAGCTTTGAAGGCGATAAGGAATTTATCGGAATCAATGAGAGGGATGATTTCTACAATTCAGAGCACCTGAATATAAATGGAAGCCTCAAATTCACTGCATATATGGGAAAATATCTGTCTGATAATTACAGGCTTAATGCAGAACACTCACCGGAGCTTCAGAGTGCATGGGGCGAGTGCGCAAGGCGCGCTGACAAGGTGATAAGTGCCTGCGCAAAGGATACGGATCTGAGTCTGGGCAATCATTATTTTGAGATGTCCGTGTATCTGCCTTATAATTTTTCGTCAAGCCTTGCGACAAATAAGGTAGCAGATACGAACAACGATGCAAAGCCTGCAAAGGAGTTAAATAC
>SKET01002823.1_pt1 | contig 10156 bp, 2 predicted proteins | sample 4841461 | NCBI WGS metagenome assembly SKET01 (sample SAMN11008802, study PRJNA524170) | human gut metagenome | biome: Human fecal sample; material: Feces; isolation source: fecal sample from pouch patient p5 | host: Homo sapiens | place: Israel: Tel-Aviv | collected 2014-02-13
GTATAAAACGCCGAAAAAATGAGTAAAAAAACACTCATATATTAAATTTTGTTTAACAAAATAAAGGTTCTGACAACAAATATTGTTGTTTATGATAAAAACATGAAGAAAACTATTTACAACATTTTCGATATATGATATTCTGTTCATGACACAAAATGAAAGAAATATGAAAGATACTCAGAAAGGCGTAAAGGTATGGGAAATTTAGGCTTTTCGTTCTTTTGTATTTAAATGATTTAATTATAAGGATTGTAATTGTGTCTAGTTAAGAAAGGGGTTCATAGTAATATGAATAAAATCTTTAAAGTTGTTTGGAGCAAAACTAAAGAGTGCTACGTAGTAGTTTCCGAAGTTGCAAAAAACAATGGTGGTAAGAAAAAAGCTCTTGCTAGCGTATTAGCTGGTTTGGCTATGGTAGCTGCTACAGCAGGTACACCTGTACAAGCTGGTGTAGGTTTGGGGGGCAGTGCCGTTAACATTACACCTGATGGTACTTATAATGGTAGTAACCAAACATCTAAAAACTCCGTAGTTGTAGGTTACCAAAATAATGCTGCTGGTGGCCCAGCTGACGAAAGTGGCAAGATCATCTATGGTGCTGCAAATACTGCAAATAGAGAATCCTCTTTAGCACTTGGTAACCAAAATAAGGCTATTAATAAATCTGCAAGTGCAATCGGTGTTGGCAATACAGCATCTGGTGAAGCATCTGTAGCAATGGGTAATTCCAGTACAGCATCTGGTGACCGTTCTATCGCAATCGGTTCTGGTGCAAACGCTACTGAAGGCGCTGCTTTAGCGATTGGTCGTCAAGCGGAAGCAACAGGTTCCAGTGCTGTGTCTGTAGGTTACTTAAGTAAAGCTAAAAAGAATGTTGCTGTAGCACTTGGTGTTAATAATAATGTAGATGGTGAACAATCTACAGCCGTAGGTTCTAGTAATACAATTGCAACTGATGCTAACCAAGCAACTGTAATTGGTCGTACAAACAAAATTAATAGAGCAGGTTCCTTTGCTGGTGGTTTTTCCAATGTTACTAACGGTGAACGTAACGTAGCAGTTGGTAGTGAAAATACTACTACAGGAGAAGATAGTATTGGTATTGGTACTAAAGTAATTGCTGGTACAGGTAAAACAATTGCTATCGGTAGTGTAGCAAGTGACGCTGGTAAATATTTACAAACAATTGCGCGTGGTAACGATACTGTAAATCCTGCAACAGGTCAGGTAAATAATGTATTTGCTCTAGCTATTGGTAACGGTGCTCAAGCAGATGGTAAAGCTAAAAGTGCATCTGGTATGATTGCAATCGGTGAAGAAGTAAAGGCTGATAATAATAATACAATTGCAATTGGTGTTAAAACTGAAGCAACTGGTAATAATGGTACAGCTGTAGGTAGTTACGCTAAATCTATTGGTACCTCCAGTGCTGCATTCGGTACACAAGCTGTTGCTAATGGTTTAGGCGCTACTGCATTCGGTCCTGGTGCAAGTGCTGGTGATGGTTCTACTGAAGCAGATGGTTCTACTGCTGTAGGCCGTAAATCTACTGTAACTGCTGCAGGCGGTACTGGTATTGGTTGGGCTACAACTGTAAGTGCTAAAGATGCTACTGCAATCGGCCATAGTGCTACTGCATCTATCGCTGGCGGTGTTGCTCTAGGTTCTGATTCTGTAACAACTACAGATAAAGGTATAAAAGGTTACAACCCAGCGGATAGCCGTACTAATAAATATAGTGATCAAGCTGGTGCAATTGGTACATCTACATTAGCTGCAGTTTCCGTAGGTAATGGTACAACTGCAACTCGTCAAATCACTGGTGTTGCAGCAGGTACTGCTGACACTGATGCAGTTAACGTAGCTCAATTGAAAAACGTTAATTTAAAATATGCTGGTGACACTGGTAATAGCGACGTATTGTTGAAAGACGGTACATTGAATGTTAAAGGTGATGACAAATTCATCTCCACATCTGCTGATGCAAATGGTGTAAAAATCACTGCTAAAGTAGGTGAAAATATTACTACTAATGCTGATGGTAAAGCAGTAGCTCCTACTACAAACGGCATTGCTACTACTGACAATGTAACTCAAGCGATCAACAACTCTGGTTGGAAAGTAACTTCCGCTAACAATGGTGGTACTACAAACGGCACTACTTCTGAAAAAGTAAGCCCTGGTGACACTGTTACTTTCAGCGCTGGTAAAAACATCGTATTAGACCAAGCTGGTAAACAATTCACATACTCCTTGAACAAGGACGTTGATTTGACTAAAGATGGTTCCTTAACAATTGGTGATACTAAAGTTAACAACGATGGCTTAACAATCACTGGTGGTCCATCTGTTACAAAAACTGGTATCGATGCTGGTAATAAAAACATTACTAATGTAAAAGCTGGTGTAAACGATACTGATGCAGTTAACGTAAAACAATTAAAAGACGCTAAAACTAAACTTGTAGATGGCAAAAATACTACCGTTGAAGGTGATGGATCCACAGCTACTCCTTATAAAGTAAATGTGGAAGGCGACTTGAAAGGTATTACATCCATTTCCAATGCTGACGGTGGTCCTAAAATGACAATTGGTGGCAACTCCATCAACATCACTGGTGGCCCACTTAACATGGGTGGTAGCAAAATCACTAATGTAGCTCCTGGTACAGATGATACTGATGCAGTTAACTACAGCCAAATTAAAGGTTTAAGAACTGAAGTTAAAGCTGGTACTAACGTAACTGTAGATAAAACTCAAGGTACAGATGGCCATGATATCTACACTGTAAATGCAACTGCTACTGGTGGCACAGCTTCTAGCTGGAACATTAAATCCTCTGCTACAGACGGTAAAAACAACGGTATTACAACTGCAACAAACATTTCTGATGCTAAAACTGTAGAAATGCAAGCAGGTAAAAACTTAACTGTAAAACAAGCAGACACAGCTAACGGCGCTTCTGTTGAATTCGCATTGGATAAAGATGTTGATTTAACTAATGATGGTTCCTTAACAATTGGTGATACTGTAATCAACAAAGATGGTATGACTATCACTGGTGGCCCATCTGTTACTAAAACTGGTATCGACGCTGGTAATAAAAACATTACTAATGTAAAAGCTGGTGAAAACGATACTGATGCAGTTAACGTAAAACAATTAAAAGACGCTAAAACTAAACTTGTAGATGGTAAAAATACTACCGTTGAAGGTGATGGCTCCACAGCTACTCCTTACAAAGTTAATGTAGAAGGTGACTTGAAAGGTATTACATCCATTTCCAATGCTGACGGTGGTCCTAAAATGACAATTGGTGGCAACTCCATCAACATTACTGGCGGTCCACTTAACATGGGTGGTAGCAAAATCACTAATGTAGCTCCTGGTACAGATGATACTGATGCAGTTAACGTAAAACAATTAAAAGCTGCTAAGACAGAAGTTAAAGCTGGTGCAGGCGTAACTGTAGCTAAATCTCAAGGTGCTGAAGGTCAAGATATCTACACAGTAAGCTCCACTGGTGCTACTGGTAACACTGATCCTTCTAAAGTTGAAGCTGGTAAAAACACTACTGTAACAGGTGATGGTACAGCAGCTACTCCTTACAAAGTAAATGTAGAAGGTGACTTAACAGATATCTCTTCCATTACAAATGGTAACGGTTCTGGTAAAATCTCCTTCGCTGGTGATCAAGTTGTAAAAGTTGAAGGCGACAACCCTATTTCCTTAGATGGTAAAGGTGGCTATGTAACTGGCTTACAAAACAAAGATTGGGATATTACTAACCCAACGTTTGTTTCTGGTCGTGCAGCAACTGAAGACCAATTGAAAAAAGTAAGCGATGGCTTCAACAACACAGTTAAATTAGCTGGTAACACTGGCAACACAGATACTCAAAAATTGAGCCAAACTGGTGGTTTAAGCTTCGGTGTAGTTGGTGCTAACAACGGTCAATACATCAAAACAACTGCTTCTGGTACAGATGTAGTAGCTGATTTGTCCGATGACGCTAAAACTAAATTAAATAAAACATATACAGTATCCTCTGGTTCCACTAATGTAACTGTAACTCCAACAACTGTTGGCGATAACACAGATTTCAAAATTAGTGTAACTAATACTGCTACTCCTGGTGGTGCTTCCTCTACTGAAAGTGTAGTTAAAAAAGCTGATGCAGCTGGCGACACTAACATTGCTGACGTTACAGTAGCTGGTGGTAAAAATACTAATGATCCAGATGCTCAATACGAAGTTAATGTTTCCCGTAATGCAGTTAAAGATGCAGCACGTGAAGCAGTAACAGTTAACAACGGTGGTACAACTACTGGTGGTAACTACACAGCTGATGCAGACAATCCTATCACTGTTAACCCTGTGAAAGATGATGCAAACCATAACACTACATACGAAGTGAAATTCGATGGTGATAAGGCAGCTAAACAAATTCCTTTGACATACAAAGCTAATGGTACTGGTGACCAAACAGTTAAATTGGACAAAGGTTTGAACTTCACTAACGGTTCCAACACAACAGCTTCCGTAGCTGCTGATGGCGTAGTTAAATACGACTTGAATAAAGACGTTGATTTGACTAACGGTGGTTCCTTAACAATTGGTGATACAGTAATGAACAACGGTGGTTTAACTATCACTGGTGGTCCATCTGTAACTAAAACTGGTATCGACGCTGGTAATAAAAACATTACTAATGTAAAAGCTGGTGAAAACGATACTGATGCAGTAAACGTTAAACAATTGAAAGATGCTCGTACAGTTGTTACTTCTAAAGATAATTCTGTAACAATCAATAAAACAGAAAATGGCAATCAAGTAACATATGACTTACATGTAAATGCAGCTGCTGGCACAGCATCTACTTGGAACTTGAAATCTGGTGCAGTTTCTGCTACAGAAGGTACACATTCTGGTGACACAGATCAAAACATTGCAGACGGTAAATCCGTTACAATGCAAGCTGGTAAAAACTTAACTGTTAAACAAACTAACGACGGTAATGGTAATACAGAAGTTGCATACGCTCTTGATAAAGAACTTAAAGATCTTACAAGCGTAACTACTGAAAAAGTAACAACTAAAGAAATCGGCTTACAAGATGCAGCTGGTAACACTACTACAATCAAGAAAGATGGCGACCGCATTACATACACTAATGACGGTGGTACAACTACTAAAACTGTAGCTACTCTTGAAGATGAAAAACACATCAAACCAGGTAGCTATGCTGTAGACAATAAAGGCAACGTAACAATGACTTACGTTGACGGTAAAGGTCAAGATGTACCAAATGATAAAGTAGAGCTTACTGGTATTGCTAACCAAGATCTTTCCAACATCACTGATGATGGTAAGAAAGTAATCACTGGTCTTGGTACAATTGTTAAAGGCGGCGAAAACGTTAACGTAACTGAAGCATCTGATGCTACTACAGGCCAAAAAACTTACACTGTAAATGCTGTAACTCCAGCTGTTTACACTAAAGCTGATGGCACTAAAGTATACAAAATTGTAGATCCTACAACAGGTGCTGTTACATACAATACAAAACCAGATGGTACAGGTACTGCTGTTCCTGCAAATGATGTTATCGTATCTTTCGAAGATTCTAATGGTAACACAACTGGTGGTAACACAATCATCAACAACGTTGGTTCTGCTATCGACAAAACTGGTACAGCTACTGGTGATACATTCTTAACTAAACTTGATAATGCAGCTACTGCAACTCCAAATGCAGCAGTAAACGTTAAAGACCTTAAATCTACATCCGATGCTATTATCGGTAAAGAGCTTCACATCGCTCCTACAGCAGTTAAAGCTGGTAGCACTGAAGCTAAAGGCGGTGTAGTAGACGGTACTGAAAACGTATACAAATACGATGCAGCTACTAAAAAAGTTACATTGACATACAACGATGGCAATGGTAAAGCTGTAACTGACACTAAAGCAGTTATCGACTTCTCTGATTTGAACATCCCAACTCCTGCTGCAGCTTACAGCTTCAAAACAAATGCAGCTGGTAACGTTGACGGTAACTCTACTGAAACTGAAGTAGCAAGCGGTAAAACTGTAAACTTCGGTGCAGGTAAAAACTTGACTGTAAAACAAGAAATCGGTACTGATGGTAGCCATACTTACACTTACGCATTAGACAAAGAATTAACAAACCTTGATAAAGTAGTTGTTAATGGTAAAGACGGTGTCAATGGTAAAGATGGCGTAACTATTACTGGTCCTTCTGGCACAGCTGGTCAAGATGGTAACAACGGTAAAGTGGGTATCTCTGGTAAAGACGGTAAAGATGCAGTATCTATCTCCGGTAAAGACGGCGTAGGTCACATTGGTTTGACTGGCCCTGCTGGTAAAGATGGTAAAAATGCAACTGCCGACATCACTGTAAAAGATGGTGTTCCTGGTGTTGACGGCCAACCTGGTGAAACTATGACTCGTATCGTATACCAAGACAAAGATGGTAACGAACATCAAGTAGCAACTCACGATGATGGCATGAAGTTCGCTGGTGACGACGGTCAAACTGATGCAACTAAAGTTATTAAGAAACATCTTAACAACGTAGTAGATATCGTTGGTGGTGCTGATAAAGCTAAATTGACTGATAACAACATCGGTGTAAACAACGACAATGGCAAATTGAAAGTTCAATTGTCTAAAGACCTTGATCTTACTAAAGATGGTTCCGTAAAAATTGGCGATACTACAGTTAACAACGATGGTTTGACTATCACTGGTGGCCCATCTGTTAAGAAAGATGGCATCAATGCTGGCGATAAGAAAATTACAGGCGTTAAAGCTGGTGAAGACGATACAGATGCTGTAAACGTTAAACAATTGAAAGATAACGCTACAACTGTTACATCTTCTGATAACTCTATCTCCGTAACAGACACTAACACTGATCCTGCTAAAGGTCATGCTTATGACATCAAGATCAATAGCCAAGGCGTTGTGAACAAAGCTCAAACTCCAGTAGTATACACTAAACAAGATGGTACTAAAGTTTACTTAGTAGGCGATAAATTCTACGACAACCCACAAGGTACAGGTACAGAAGTTCCTAAATCTGATGTTATCGCTTCTATGAATAATGCTGATGGTTCTACAACAAACCCAATGAAATTGAACAACGTTGGTTCTTCCATCGCTGATAAAGCTGGTAATACATTCTTAGATAAGATTGATGCAGCAGCAGCTGACAACAATACTAAGAATGGTGCTGTAAATGTTACTGACCTTAAAAATGCTGCTGATGCAATCGGCAACAAAGGTTTGAACTTCGGTACACAATCTACTGGTGCTAATAGTGAAATCCATAAAAACTTGGGTGAAAAACTTGAAATCGTAGGTGAAGGTACTAAAGCTGATGACAACTACAGCGCATCCAACATCAAAACTATGACTAAAGATGGTAAAGTTGTGGTAGCTCTTGATAAAGATCTTAACGGCTTGAACTCCATTGGCGTTCCTGGTAAAAATGGCGTAGCTGGTAAAGATGGTGTATCCATCTCCGGTAAAGACGGTGCTAACGGTCTCGACGGTAAAGTTTCCATCGGTAAAGACGGTAAAGACGCTGTATCCATCGCTGGTAAAGACGGCGTAGGTCACATTGGCTTGACTGGTCCTCAAGGTCCTGCTGGTGCAGATGGTACTGGTGTAGATATCTCTACAGATCACGGTTCCAAAACTCTTGTTAAACCAGAAGCTAACAATGGCGACAAATCTGAACGTATCGTATACGTGCCAAAAGATAAAGATGGTAACCCATTGAAAGATACTGATGGTAACCCAATCAAACGTGAAGTAGCAACTATGGATGATGGTTTGAAATTCACTGGTAACAACACTAGCACTGAAAACAAACATGCGTTGAATACGCTTGTTAAAGTTCAAGGCGAAGGCGTAACTGAAGCTCAATCCAATGCATTCCAATCCGCTGCTGGTAACATCAACGTAGTAGCTGATGGCAACGATACATTAACTGTTAAATTGAATAAAGACCTTAAAGGTATTAACTCTATCAGAAACAGCGAAAATGGCCCTGCATTGAACTTCAACGCTGGTGATCTTGCTGTAACTGGTGGTAACCTCAACATGGGTGGTAACAAAATTACTAACCTTGGTAAAGGTACTGATGACAGTGATGCAGTTAACTTGAAACAATTGAAAGATTCCCGTACAATCGTTAAATCCACTGATGGTACTGTAGGTGTTCGTGAATCTGAAAGCACTGATGGCGCTAAAGTATACGACTTGTCTACTGGTGCAAGCCCTCGTTTCGATGAGTTAACTGATGAAATCGGTCGTGTAGGTGCACAAGGTGCAGCTCTTGCAGCATTGAAACCTATCCAATACGATCCATTGGAACCAACTCAAATCATGGCTGGTTATGGTAACTACCGTGGTAACTCCGCGATTGCAATGGGCGTTGCTCATTACAAAAACGAGTCCACATTGATGCATGCTGGCGTATCCTGGGCTGGTGGTTCCCGTCACATGATGGCAAACGCTGGTGTAACTTGGAAAGTTGGCAACCGTGATAGCGAAGCTGCTGTAGCAGATCGTTACCGCAAAGGCCCTATCAGCTCTGCTTATGCAATGCAACAAGAAATGGCGTCCGTTAAAGCACAAAACGCTGGATTAAAAACAGAAGTATCTGATTTGAAAGCTGAAAACGAACAAATGAAAGCTCAAATTGCTGCTATGATGGCAAAACTTGGTATGTAATCATTTGTGAGTGTAAGAACTGAATGAACAAAGGAAGGTATGCGCTACCTAGCGTAGCGCTTACCCCTCCCTATTGTTTATGAAAATAATGCTTTTAAATATGAACGTGAAACGCGTGAGAGATACTTTCACCATAATCTAACGATAGAAAAGAGGAATATAGAATGAAAAAATCTACATTACTTGCTTGTGCAGCGGCTCTTGTTATTTCTACAGGCGTTGTAGGTGCACAATCCGCTCCAACATATGACGATAATTTAATTTTACGTAATCCAGTATCTGCTCCAGCATTGGGCAATGTAGTATTGGTTCCAGTGGCTAGTCCACAAACAGTGTCTGCTGTTCATGACTATGTGAAAGCTTGGCAAAATGCGGAAATCAACATCGCAAAAGCTAAAGTGAAATACGAAAACCATGAACGTATGACTAAAGCTGAGAAAAAATGGTTACATTCCTATGACAAACACAACTATGCTGACTACTTCCGTACACATTCCATCGGTCGTGTACATGGTCAAGAAGTGTTCTTGAACTGGAATGGTGAAAACCGTAATAAAAACGAATACGAATACTTTGAAATGCCTAAATACAATAAAGAAGATGGCTTTACTAACAGCTATGGTTACAATGTATTGCGCGGCATGACAGATCGTATTAACGAAATCATCCAAAAACAAAAAGAAGTTGGCGGTCCTATGACTGACGACGAAGCACAAGCATTAGAAGATGCTATTTTGGATGTAATGGCTAAAGACCAAGAAAACGTTTCTAACGAAGAACTTCGTCACTACATGAACGAAACAATCTGGTTCGCAGCTAAACAAACTGTAAAAAATAAAGCTAGTGAAGAACCTACTGTTCAAGATGAACACACTGTAGATCTTCGTGAAGCAATCAATCGTCCAGCTAACCAAGAAACTAAAAAAGTAGACTTGCGCGCTGCGATTCAATAATAAGGTTGTAAATTTAACTATAAATCATTAACACACTGAGAGCTCGGCATAAACGATATACAATGAATTAGGAAGATGATGTGTGACGCACAGTGTATATAATGAACAACTACATATGGCCCTCATACGGCGATTGTTTGAGGGCCTTGCTGTTCCCTGGACCCCGACTAGGGCACACAATCCTTATGCGAAACGACGCCATCCGAAAGGATGGCGTTGTTTTTTTGTGTTTATGTATTGTTGTCCTTACTTAAGGCTCAATAGCTGTGCAAATATAAACAATTATAAAATAATAGACTGATTATATTAACTACCTTTTTCTACACATTTATGAAGAAACGCTTGTTTGCTATGTTTAGACTTCATCTAATTTAGAATGTTTATATATATAAGATGAAGATGATCTTGTATAAGATATTCAAATATAATGTAAATAT
>SKET01002826.1_pt1 | contig 10150 bp, 9 predicted proteins | sample 4841461 | NCBI WGS metagenome assembly SKET01 (sample SAMN11008802, study PRJNA524170) | human gut metagenome | biome: Human fecal sample; material: Feces; isolation source: fecal sample from pouch patient p5 | host: Homo sapiens | place: Israel: Tel-Aviv | collected 2014-02-13
GGCACAAAAAAACCACCCGAAGGTGGTTTCACGACACTGCTTATTGCTTTGATTTTATTCTTATCTTTCCCATGGTACCCGGAGCGGGACTTGAACCCGCACAGCGCGAACGCCGAGGGATTTTAAATCCCTTGTGTCTACCGATTCCACCATCCGGGCTCGGGAAGAAAGTGGAGGCGCGTTCCGGAGTCGAACCGGACTAGACGGATTTGCAATCCGCTACATAACCGCTTTGTTAACGCGCCAAATTCTTCAGGCCTTTCAGCCAGACATCCGCTTGACGCCGATGTCTTTTAAACTGGAGCGGGAAACGAGACTCGAACTCGCGACCCCGACCTTGGCAAGGTCGTGCTCTACCAACTGAGCTATTCCCGCATTCATCAAGCAATCAGTTAATCACTTGATTTTATTATCGTCTGGCAATCAGTGCCGCCGTTCGATGCGTTGCATTCTACTTACCTGGCGCGATGAGTCAACGATATTTTTCACCACTTTTGATCGTTTGCTGAAAATTGCGCCGAAACGATCACTGATCAAGCAAATCTGCACGCGCAGCGCTCAAATATTGCAACATTGACCACAGAGTCAGTACCGCAGCCACAAAGAAAAGTGCAATACCGGCGTACTCAACCCAAATGTTCGGACGCCACAGCAGCCAGGCCAACGCCACCATCTGGGCAGTGGTTTTCACTTTCCCAATCCAGGAGACAGCCACGCTACTGCGTTTACCCAACTCCGCCATCCATTCACGTAGCGCAGAAATAATAATTTCACGGGCGATCATCGTTGCTGCCGGTAAGGTCACCCACCAGCTGTGATAATGCTCGGTTACCAGCACCATGGCGATAGCCACGAGAACTTTATCTGCCACAGGGTCAAGGAAAGCACCAAACCGGGTACTCTGGTTCCAGCGGCGTGCCAGAAAACCATCGAACCAGTCAGTCACCGCCGCGACGCAGAAAATGAGCGCGGCGGCAAACGGCGACCAGGTGACAGGCAGATAAAAGACCAATACAAAGAATGGGATAAGGATGACACGGAACAGTGTAAGCAACGTAGGGATATTAAATTGCATAATGACGGGTAACTATCTGTTGTCAGTAAGATTACCCCTATGTTGCTACAGAGACATCAATGTTTCAACGACCAGAAGATCTTTTCTGCCAGACCTTGCGAAATACCCGGCACTTTTGCAATTTCCTCAACGCTGGCGTTACGTAAACCTTGCAAACCGCCCATATATTTCAACAACATTTGCCGACGTTTTGGCCCGACGCCTTCAATGGTTTCCAGGGAACTGGTATTTTTGACCTTCGCCCGTTTTTTACGGTGCCCGCCAATCGCGTGATCATGTGATTCATCGCGAATATGCTGGATAACATGCAGCGCGGGAGAATCTGGCGGCAAACTGAATCCCTCACCTTCCGGCTCAAAGAACAGCGTTTCCAGCCCAGCCTTACGATCTGCTCCTTTGGCAACGCCAAGTAGCAGCGGATGATTTTTATCCCATGAGACATCCAGTTCGGCGAAGACATTTTTCGCCTGCGCAAGCTGGCCTTTGCCGCCGTCGATAAGTATCACATCCGGGATCTTACTGTCGTCGATGGCTTTACCATAACGCCGACGCAGCACCTGATTCATCGCCGCATAATCATCGCCCGGCGTGATGCCAGTAATGTTATAGCGCCGATACTCCGCACGCAGCGGGCCGTTAGCATCAAACACCACACAGGAAGCGACGGTTTGTTCACCCATGGTATGGCTGATGTCAAAGCACTCCATCCGCTTCACTTCCGGCAATTTCAACACACTGGCAAGTGCTGTAAGCCGCTGGTGAACGGTAGATTGCTGCGAAAGTTTGCTGGTTAAGGCCGTCGCCGCATTGGTGCGCGCGAGTTTCAGATAACGCGCCCGATCGCCGCGAGGTTTGGTTTGAACATTAATCTTGCGTCCCGCCAGTTCTGAAAGGGAATCGGCGAGCAGCGTTTTATCGCTAAGATTAAAATCGAGCAGGATCTCACCCGGTAAGGTGCGCATCTGGCTGCCTTGTAAATAGAACTGACCTACGAAGGTTTCCACCACCTCGCTCAGTTCCGTACCGCCAGGCACTTTCGGGAAATAGCTGCGGCTGCCGAGCACTTTGCCCTGACGAATGAACAATACGTGGACACAAGCCATGCCCGCATCGAACGCCACACCAATAACGTCGAGGTCGTCGCCGGTATTGGAAACGAATTGTTTTTCGGTGACGCGTCGCACCGCCTGAATTTGGTCGCGAATACGTGCCGCTTCTTCAAACTCCAGATTCTGGCTGGCAGTTTCCATACGACTAATGAGTTGCGTAAGCACCTGATCATCTTTGCCAGACAAAAACAGGCGCACATACTCGACCTGCTGAGCGTATTCTTCTTCACTCACCAGTCCTTCAACGCACGGTCCCAGACAGCGCCCTATCTGATATTGCAGACACGGACGCGAGCGATTGCGATAAACACTATTTTCGCACTGGCGAATGGGGAAAATCTTTTGCAGTAGCGCCAGTGTTTCACGTACGGCATAGCCATTCGGGAACGGGCCGAAATATTCACCTTTGGCATGCTTCGCACCACGATGCATCGCCAGACGCGGATGGGTATCGCCACTCAGGAAGATAAAAGGATAAGATTTATCATCGCGTAGCAAAACGTTGTAACGCGGCTGATAGAGTTTGATGTAGTTGTGTTCCAGCAACAGCGCTTCGGTTTCTGTATGAGTAACCGTTACATCAATTTGCTGGATCTGGGCGACCAGCGCTTCGGTTTTGCGCGAAGCGAGGTTGCTACGGAAATAGCTGGAAAGCCGTTTTTTCAGGTCTTTCGCTTTGCCGACATAGATAACCGTACCACCAGCATCGTACATGCGATAAACGCCTGGCTGGCTGGTTACGGTTTTTAAAAACGCTTTTGCGTCAAACTGATCACTCACTGACTTGATAATGTCTCCGCATTACACAGACCATGGCGAATTGCCAGGTGAGTCAGCTCAACATCGCCATGAATGTTTAGTTTACTGAACATACGATAGCGGTAGCTGTTCACCGTTTTCGGACTGAGATTGAGCTGTTCTGAGATCTCATTGACCTTCTGGCCCTTGGTGATCATCAGCATAATCTGCAATTCACGTTCAGACAAACTGGCAAATGGGCTTTCTGTTTTTTCTGGTTCGATCTGGCTTAACGCCATTTGTTGAGCGATGTCAGAAGCAATGTAACGCTGCCCTGAATAGACAGAACGGATCGCACTCACGACTTCCTGCGGAGCCGCGCCTTTGCTGAGGTAGCCCGCAGCACCGGCCTGCATGACTTTCGCTGGTAAAGGGTTTTCTGTATGGACCGTAAGCATGATGATTTTGACATCAGCTGTGGAACGCGCAATTTTACGCGTCGCCTCAAGGCCGCCAATGCCCGGCATACTCATGTCCATTAGCACCACGTCAACGGCATTTGCCCGGCACCACTTAACGGCGTCTTCACCGCACGATGCCTCACCGACGACTTTTATACCCTTTATATCTTCCAGAATGCGTCGTATCCCTGCGCGCACCAGTTCGTGGTCATCAACAAGTAGAACGTTGATCAAAGGAATATCTCCAGAAATAGGGATAACGCTACTGATAGTTAGTCATTCGTATATTAGCGGTTTTTATTGCAACTTTGAAACGTTAAAAATGGTGGGTATTCGATTTTTCTCTCGTTTTTGTCAATTCGATTGTCCACAGTTATGGTCACGCCCGTCACCAACGGCTTACCGGATCGTTTCACAGTAAGCCCTGCGACGAAATGTGACAAAAATTACCTTTATTCAGCAAAAATGAAAATCAGCCCGCTGAATATGTAACATTAATTAACCCGAACAATACGGGCAAAAAACATTCATGATAAAAATATTTATTGGTCATTATATTAACGCATTTAATAGCACCGTTGACGGCACGCTCAAAAAACAACCACTGCTATTTTTAGCAAAGCTTATGGTATACTCCGCCGCCTTAACATTTTTCACCGCAAATTTTCATTGCAACATGACGAGGAAAATAAATGAGTACGCCTGATTTTTCTACTGCCGAGAATAATCAAGAACTGGCAAATGAAGTCTCCTGCCTGAAAGCGATGCTGACGCTGATGCTGCAGGCGATGGGACAAGCTGACGCGGGCCGCGTGATGTTAAAGATGGAAAAACAGCTTGCGCTGATCGAAGACGAAACCCAGGCTGCAGTATTTTCCAAAACGGTTAAGCAAATTAAACAAGCCTACCGTCAGTAATATAAAACCGGCTGAGAGCGTGCCTTTCAGCCGGTTTTTGCATCTGGCACGCAGAAAGAAAAGCGATCAAATTAAGCCAGTAGCGGCCGCGTAACAGGCCACCTGGGTCTTATTCGGTGCATTGATTTTTTTCTGCATGTTTTTCTGATGGAAATTGACCGTATTCTCAGAGATTGACAAAATCATCGCTATCTCTGCTGATGTCTTCCCTTCCGCCGTCCATTTCAGAATTTCTTTTTCGCGCTTGCTGAAATTCATCTCTGGCGTCATCACTATTTCATCATTTAAACGCATCAGAGCCATCAGACTTTCGCGCACCAGTAACTGCATTTTTAATTGCAGTTCATCACTAAGAATGGGTATTTCGCGCGTGCTGCAACGGGAAAAGGACAAAAAGCCCAGCGCCCGATTTGGCAGCATTAAATACTGAGTGACACCGCGGCGTAAACCATGTGCGCGCGCGGCTTCCCATAATGGCTGTGCTTCGCTGAATAAGTCATCATTCCACATTAAATGGCCCTGACTAAAGTTTTCAGGGTTCAGCACAGGATCAATGGCGAGAAAGTTTTTTGCCTGATAATAACTCACCCACGACTCAGGGTAATTGGTGTAGAAAGCTACTTTAGGTCGCGTGAATGGTACCGGGTGGCGAACACATAACGAATAGTAATCGTACTCCAGCTGCTGAGCCTGAAGCTCTATTTCATGGTAGACCTCTTCTGCGGCCTCCATCCTCTGAAAACGCAACAGCATCGTGCGACGCCAGCTGAAAAAATCCGTATCCTGCATAGTAAACCGCAACGCCCCTGAGAGTGAGTATCATTTATAATGATAATTCAAACTATCACATAAATAAGATTTATATATAATTTATATTATTCAGGCAATGAATTACTTTTGCAAGCCATCGCATTCTCTTATGTTATTAATAAGTTATGCTGATTTGTTAAGCAGTTTTATCACGTTTGAAGTGGCGTCCCGCCCCGACTGGTAAATCGTCGGGGCTGATTTTTTCTTATTATTGCAGCAGAAACTTCTCGAGGAACTGGCGGGTGCGAGGCAGCTGAGGATCGGCAAATAACGCTTTTGCGGCCCCCTGCTCGACTATCCGCCCCTGGTCCATAAAGATCGCCCGGTCCGCAACATCCCGGGCAAAGCTCATTTCGTGCGTCACAATCACCATCGTGCGCTTTTCCTGCGCCAGCTGACGGATGGTGTTCAGGACTTCGCCCACCAGCTCTGGATCCAGCGCTGACGTTGGCTCGTCAAACAAAATCACCTCAGGACGCATTGCCAGCGCACGCGCAATCGCGACACGCTGCTGTTGACCGCCAGACAAACGACGTGGATAGCTGGTTTCTTTACCTGCCAGCCCAACTTTCGCCAGCAGCTCGCGAGCGCGCGCCGTGGCCTCTTCTTTCGGTTCGCCTTTGACGATCACCGGCCCTTCAATAATGTTTTCCAGCACCGTACGATGCGGAAACAAATTAAAGTTCTGGAAGACAAACCCGACGTGCTGACGCAACTGGCGAATCAGCGATTTTTGCTGACTTAATGAACGTGCAGTATCAATGGTGATATCGCCAACGGTGATGGTTCCCGCTTCCGGTTGTTCCAGCAGATTTATGCTGCGTAGCAACGTGGTTTTGCCGGAACCGCTCGGACCGATAATTGCCACTACTTCGCCAGGCTTCACCTCAAGGTCGATACCGTGCAGCACCGTCTGACCGTGGAATTTTTTCACCAGGTTCTTAACTTCAATGGCACTCATTTTGGTTCTCTCTCCTGGCGATTAAGTTGATTCTCAAAATGGTTCTGCAACGTCGATAACACTGTCGCCATGATCCAGTAGATGAGCGAAGCCGCCAGATACATGGTGAACACCTCCAGCGTACGCGAGGTAATCAACTGCGCCTGACGGAACAGCTCCGGCACCTGGATTGTCGCGGCCAGCGACGTATCTTTTACCAGGCTGATAAAGCTGTTCGACAGCGGCGGCAACGCCACCCGCGCCGCCTGTGGCAAAATCGCGCGACGCATGGTCTGCCACGGCGTCATACCAATACTGGCAGCAGCTTCCCACTGACCTTTATCAATAGAAGAAATGGCGGCACGCAGCGTTTCGGCAGCATAGGCGGCAGTGTTTAGCGACAGACCAATCATTGCTGACGGAATGGGATCTAGTTCGATGCCAAACTGCGGCAAGCCGTAATAGATCATAAACAGTTGTGCGATGAGTGGCGTACCACGAAAAATAGAGATATAAAAACGCGCCAGCCAGCGCACGGGCCAGATTGGCGAAAGGCGCATCAGCGCGAGAATAAACCCTAGCAGTAAGCCAAAAAACATGCCGCCGATACTGAGTTGCAGCGTATACCCAGCCCCTTTCAGCAGGAACGGCAAGGAATCAATAACCAGTTGTATACTTTCTTGCATGAGCGTTCCCGGAGCTAAACGTGGGGATGATAGGCGAACAGCGCAGGCGCGCCGCCGGTATGAATAAACAGAATCGGCCCTTCATCTTTGAAGCGTTTCTGACTGATACCGTCAATCAGCCCCGCCATCGCTTTTCCGGTATACACAGGATCAAGCAGAATGCCTTCCAGACGCGCCAGCAATTTCACTGCTTCCATGCCTTCGTCGTTCGGCACGCCGTAGCCAGGTGCAAAATAGTCATCCCAGAGTAAAATTTCCGCTGATGCGGTCAGCTCCAGTTCTTTCGCAATCGCCTGTTGTAGGTTAACCACTTTCGGCAATTGATCGGCAACGGAACGCGACACGGTCACGCCAATCAGTTCGCTTTCAGGCATCAGGTGTTCCAGCCCAACAGCCAATCCGGCGTGAGTTCCGGCACTGCCCGATGCGACCACCACCGACGAAATATTAACCGCCCCTTCACACTGTTGCGCGATTTCCAGCGCACTCTCCACATAACCCAGCGCACCCAAAGCATTAGAACCGCCAACCGGAATGACATACGGGCGAAAGCCTTGTGCTTCGACTCGCGTCGCCAGGTCCTCCAGTTGGGCATTGGGATCGGTCAGTGCGTCGCACATTTCAATCTGGGTATTGAACAGATCCAGCAACAAACGATTGCCGTTGGTTAAATAGTTTTCTGCGGTTGTGCCAATAGGATTTTCCAGCAGCGCCACGCAGTGCAGGCCGAGTTTCGCAGCGACTGCGGCAGTCTGCCGCACATGGTTAGACTGGATCGCGCCGGCAGTAATCAGCGTATCGGCACCTTCGCGCAGGGCATCTGCCGCAAGAAATTCCAGCTTACGTAATTTATTGCCGCCCATTGCCATGGGTGTGACGTCATCCCGTTTGATGAAAATTTCCCGTCCAAGATAATCAGAAAAGCGTGGCAGATATTCGAGCGGCGTTGGCGCGCCGATAAATTCCAGCCGTGGAAAACGGGTTAAATTATGCAGTGGCATAATAGCCTCCGATGTGTGTTGTTGTGATTTTCTTATTATGCACGCTGAAAACGCGTAAATAAAAAAGGCGCTAGTGAAAGCGCCCTTTTTTGTCATTATGCTGATTATTTGGTCACATCAGCACCAAACCATTTTTCAGAAAGGGCTTGCAGAGTGCCATCTTTTTGCATTTCCGCAATTGCATCGTTCACTGCTTTCAGCAGGTCTTCATTTCCTTTACGCAGCGCTACGCCAGACTCCTGACGGGAGAATGCTTCACCGGTTACTGCCAGCGTATCGTTGGTTTTCTTCACCAGATCCAGCGCAGCCAGACGGTCAACGAGGATCGCATCAATACGGCCTACGCGCAGATCCTGATATTTGGTCGGGTCATCATCATAGGTACGCACATCGACGCCCTGAACATTTTGGCGCAGCCACTCTTCATAGTTGGTGCCCAGACCGACACCCACTTTTTTGCCTTTCAGATCATCAGCCGTTTTAATGCTGCCTTCGTTACCTTTTTTCACCAGCGCCTGAATACCAGAAATGGTGTACGGGGTAGAGAAATCGTATTTTTTCTTGCGCTCATCAGAAATAGTGACCTGGTTAATCACCACATCAATACGTTTAGAGTCCAGCGACGCCAGCATACCGTCCCATTTGGTCGGTTTTAGTGACGCCTCAACGCCAAGATGTTTTGCCAGCTGTTGGGCGAATTCTACTTCAAAACCGGTTAATTTGCCGTCATCCCCCTGAAAACTGAACGGCGGATAAGTTCCTTCCAGCCCTACGAGTAGCGTACCGCGCTCTTTAACTTTATTAAGCAGACCTTCATCTGCAAAACTTTTAACGCTCATGCCCGCAACCAGCGCCACGGCCATCACACCCATCAATGCCTGACGTCCCAGATGTGCTAATTTCATATTCACCCCGAATGTTGTTATGTCTGTTTGCAGTGTAGAGCCATTGTTTGTAAACACAAAAACAACTCCGCTACATCTTATTCTTATTTAATATATATCAGAAGCAGGCAGGCTGGAGGATTTCTGCACAAGTCCGCTACACGTTTGACGCTGATAGTGTTGATACTTCCGTAATGCGATGCGGTAATTGTTGGTGCTGGTGGTGGGCAGCCACGGGGCGAGGATTTCATCAAGGAAACCACCCTGCAGCTGTTCGAGGGAAATATTTTGCTCGTGTAGATGATTCCCCAAACGGCGCAAACGAACGACATATTCACGCACCGTACCTGGGCTCATTTCAGTTTGCTCAAAAAGAAATTGCTTAAAGCCGATAATATCGAAAAAATCACTCTGTGTTTTGCAATGTAAATCACCGCAGAATCGGCACAATGCCGCCCATGATTTTTGTTCCGTTTGCCAGCCATTTTCATCAAGCAGCGCGTCCAGGCGGGAAATCTCGATTTTATTCACTATTTTGCCGTCGCGAACGAGGGTAATGCGATCGAGTAATTTACGGCAATGCGCGCAATGAGTCTGGCTGTGTTTAAAGTCTTTAAGATAGCGGCTTAATGGCCGTCTTTTCAGGTGCTGCACCATCATTAAGAACTCCTGGTAGTCAAAATTAAAGTGCGGCATTTACTGACGTTATAACTTACCCAGTTTAGTGCGTAACCGTTTAATGGCCTGGCTGTGTAACTGACTGACCCGCGATTCCCCGACCTCCAGCACCGCGCCAATCTCTTTGAGATTCAGCTCTTCCTGGTAATAGAGGGTTAATACCAGTTTTTCGCGCTCCGGCAACGTTTCGATAGCTTCCATCACCCGCTGGCGCAGATTACTGTCCAGCAGCTGTTGTAGCGGGTTTTCTCGCTGATGATCATCAGTAACCAGTTCAATGCTATCGCCGTGCTCTTCGCGCCACTCATCGTAGGAGAAGAGCTGGCTGTTATTGGTGTCGAGCAACATTTGGCGATAATCGGCAATATCGATCCCTAAACGTTCCGCTACCTCAGTTTCCGTGGCGTTACGGCCAAGTTCCTGCTCCAGTTGCCCTATTGCCTGTGCCACTTCACGCGCGTTGCGTCGCACGCTGCGCGGCACCCAGTCACGGCTGCGAAGTTCATCCAGCATAGCGCCACGGATACGCTGCACTGCGTAAGTTGTAAATGCCGTTCCTTGTAGGGCGTCATAGCGTTCGACGGCATTAAGTAACCCAATGCCGCCCGCCTGTAGCAGATCGTCAAGTTCCACGCTCGCGGGCAGTCGAACCTGCAGGCGCAATGCTTCGTGACGCACCAGCGGGACATAACGCTGCCACAGCGAGTGTTTATCCATTACACCTTCAGCGGTATAGAGTGAATTCACGATAAACAGCCCTGCGTTATATGAGTTATCGGCATGATTATCCGTTTCTGCAGGGTTTTTAATCGGACGATTAGTGGGTGAAATGAGGGGTTATTTGGGGGTTA
>SKET01002837.1_pt1 | contig 10124 bp, 10 predicted proteins | sample 4841461 | NCBI WGS metagenome assembly SKET01 (sample SAMN11008802, study PRJNA524170) | human gut metagenome | biome: Human fecal sample; material: Feces; isolation source: fecal sample from pouch patient p5 | host: Homo sapiens | place: Israel: Tel-Aviv | collected 2014-02-13
TTTTTCAGGTGCTTCAGAAGCTGTATTATTTACATCATTTTTCTTATTTACACCATCTAAGGACTTCATTGTCGGGAACAGCAGAACGTCACGGATTGCAGCTGAATCGGTCAGCAGCATACACATACGGTCGATACCGAATCCGATACCTCCTGTAGGCGGCATACCGATCTCCAGTGCATTCAGGAAATCTTCGTCGGTGTGGTTTGCTTCTTCATCGCCCTGTGCGAACAGTTCTTCCTGAGCTGCGAAACGTGCTCTCTGGTCGATCGGGTCGTTCAGCTCGGAGTAAGCATTTGCCATTTCCCAGCCGTTCATGAAGAATTCAAAACGTTCTACATATTCCGGATTTTCCGGTTTTTTCTTGGTCAGCGGTGAAATCTCAACCGGATGATCCATAACGAACGTCGGCTGAATCAGATGTTCTTCTACAAATTCTTCAAAGAACAGGTTCAGGATATCGCCTTTTTTGTGACGTTCTTCATATTCGATGTGATGTTCTCTTGCGGCTGCACGGGCAGCTTCAAGGTCTTTGATTTCGTTCCAGTCTACACCGGAATATTTCTTAACAGCATCTACCATTGTGATACGTTCAAACGGTTTGCCCAGATCCATCTCGATACCGTTGTAGGAAATGGTGGTTGTGCCAAGAACAGTCTGTGCAACATAGCGATACATATTCTCAGTCAGATCCATCATGCCGTGGTAATCGGTGTATGCCTGATAAAGCTCCATCAGTGTAAACTCTGGATTATGACGTGTATCCAGTCCCTCGTTACGGAATACACGGCCGATCTCGTAAACACGCTCCATGCCTCCGACGATCAGTCTCTTCAGATACAGTTCCAGGGAAATACGCAGCTTCAGGTCTTCGTTCAGTGCATTGAAATGTGTTTCGAACGGTCTTGCTGCTGCACCGCCGGCATTGGATACCAGCATCGGTGTTTCAACTTCCAGGAATCCCTGTCCGTTCAGATACTGACGTACTGCACTGATGATCCTGGAACGTTTGATAAAGGTTTCTTTTACGTCTGCGTTCATGATCAGATCGACATAACGCTGACGATAACGGATGTCGGTATTGGTCAGACCATGAAATTTTTCCGGAAGAATCTGAAGACTCTTGGAAAGCAGAGTTACCTTGGATGCATGAATGGAAATTTCGCCGGTCTTTGTTTTAAATACTTCACCTTCCAGACCTACGATATCTCCGATGTCCATTTTTTTGAAAGCTTTGTATTCTTCCTCACCGATGCTGTCTCTTGCCACATAAGACTGGATATTGCCCTGCAGATCCTGGATATTGCAGAAAGATGCTTTTCCCATTACTCGCTTGGACATCATACGTCCTGCGAGCACTACACTCTTTCCTTCCAGATCCTCAAACTGATCTTTGACTTCCTGGCTGTGATGTGTCACATCAAATTTTGTGATCTGAAACGGGTCTTTTCCGTCTGCCTGCAGTTCTGCAAGCTTATCGCGGCGGATTTTCAGCAGCTGATTTACGTCCTGTGTCTTTTGATTCTTCTGTTCTCCCACTGTTGTCACTCCTTAATTAGATCTGTGGATGCTCAGTACTTTATAATGGATTTCTCCTGCCTGAGTCTCTACAGTTACTTCATCGCCTACTTTATGTCCCAGCAGTGCATGACCTACCGGTGATTCATTTGAAATCTTTCCTTTCAGGCTGTTTGCCTCGGAAGATCCTACAATTTTGTATTCCATTTCTTCTTCATATTCTTCATCGTAAATCTTGACGCTGCATCCAACGCTGATCTTGTCCAGATCTACTTCATCTTCTACAACTACTTCCGCATTTTTCAGAATTTTTTCGATTTCTTCGATACGTGCTTCGATATCTCTCTGCTCATCTTTTGCTGCATCGTATTCTGCATTCTCTGAAAGGTCGCCCTGTTCTCTTGCTTCTTTGATCTTACCGGCAACTTCTTTACGTCTGTTTACCTTCAGATCATGCAGCTCATCTTCAAGAGCTTTTAAACCTGCATAAGTCAGTAAGTTCTTCTTTTCTTCCATCTTTACCTCCTGATGCCGCTCTTAGCAGCATAACTTTAAGTGCAGCGAAAGATTTTCCTGCACTTTTTAACAAATAATTTTGGGAATTCTATGATGCCAGGGTCAAAAGGTCAAAATGTCGTTCTTGCTTGCAAGATAAGACATTTGAACTTGGGACCCGCTAAACATGAGGAAGTAGCTATTTACGCAGTAAATATGCGGATTCCGAATGTTTATAGAATTGCGAGAGTTACTTTGTAACGGAGCAATTCGCAGGCATCTTGTTGGGGGCAAAAGACCTTTTGACCCCAATATCATAATATACATTCGTGAAACAAGATAGCCACTTTTTGCAGCTATCTTGTAATCAAAAATTATACCTTGCGTTTTGTGCCTTGTCAAGCAATCTGCCCTTGTTTTCTGCGTTTTTTACAACAGTTCAGCCTTACGAAAAATATTGTCGTCCGTTTAAGCTTCCGGGTTGAACTGTTTTCAAGACGAACTGCAAAGCGTTTGTCTCACTCCCAGCTTTGCAGAAGTTCTTCCAGGGCTTCCATGGATTCGACTTCATTCACTCTTTTCCTCAGTTTTGCCGAATGCGGAAATCCTGCGGTGTACCATGCAACATGTTTTCGCATCTCACGGATTCCGGTGTATTCTCCACGGTACTGCAGCTGCAGTTTTGCATGACGCAGCATCATTTTTTTGACTTCTGCGATCGTCGGAGGCTCAATGATCTTTCCGTTTTCCAGATATTCGCTCACCTGACGGAAAATCCATGGATTTCCGCGGGAGGCTCTTCCGATCATCACGCCATCACATCCGGTCTGTTCGATCATGTTCGCAGCATCTTTTGCACAGGTGATATCCCCGTTTCCGATCACCGGAATGGAAACGGCCTCTTTGACCTGGCGGATGATGTTCCAGTCTGCTTCTCCGGAATAATACTGTTCTCTTGTTCTTCCATGTACAGCAATCGCTGCTGCCCCGGATGCCTCAAGAATCTTTGCCATCTCTACGGCATTGACACTGGACTCCTGAAATCCTTTGCGGATCTTTACCGTCACCGGCTTTTTTACTGCCCTGGAAACCCTCTCCACGATCTCTCCCGCCAGTTTTGGATTCTTCATCAGTGCGGAACCTTCGCCGTTATTGACTACTTTCGGCACCGGACAGCCCATATTGATATCGAGAATATCAAACGGCCGCTCTTCAATCTCGGCGGCGGACTGTGCCATGATCTCCGGATCGGAACCGAAGATCTGCAGAGCGATCGGATTTTCTCCCTCTGCGATCTGCATCAAATCCAGCGTATTTTTATTATGAAAGGAAATCGCTTTCGCACTGACCATTTCCATACTCAGAAGCCCGACTCCCTGTTCTTTGCACAGCAGTCGGAACGGCAGGTCCGTAACGCCCGCCATCGGTGCCAGCACACACGGATTTGCAATCTCCACATTTCCTATCTTAAGCTTCATCGTAATCGAATTCCTCACCCAAAAATACTACGCGATAAAACATTTCCAGTGCTTCCATCAGTTCTCGTTTCTCATTCTGAAGTTTTTTGATCTCCAGTACGCTTCCGATCTCGTCATAGAAGAAATCGTTTTCTTTCGCTTCGGTCTTAAATTCCAGATGACCTTCCGGCGTAAATTCCAGCATCAGGATTCCGCCTACTTTCTGTGTATACAGTACACACATGATCTGCAGTTCCTGACGGATGTGCTCCGGAAGTTTGGAGAACTGCGGATTCAGATAATATTTTTCTTCGTAGGCACTCGCTCCGCACAGAACGACTGTCTCGTTTGCTTTTTTCATGACGTTGTTCCTTTCTTCTTTCTGTTTCATGCGATGTTTAAGAATGCCTCTGGCATTCTTACTGTTGATACCAACAAATTGCCCGCTGCAAAGTAATTCACACGTATCCATACACACCACGTACGGACACTTCTCCGGCGTAGACATTTTCTGTCGTTCCATCTTCTTTTTCCACCCGCAGTTCTCCGGCATCGTTGATGCCAAGTGCTTTTCCGCGGTATTCGCCGCACGGGTCAAGCACGCAGACTTCACTTCCTCTGTTCACCAGCATCTGGTTATATTCTTCCATCAGTCCGGACATATCGCTCGTCTCTTCAAATTTTTGATAATATTTTTCCAGCCATTCCAGAGACCGCTGTATGATCTGTGCACGATCCACTTCAGCCCCGGTGATCATTCGCAGGGAAATGGCCTTTTCTTTCAGTTCTTCCGGGAACTCTGTCATATTTGCGTTGATACCGCATCCGATAACCAGGTAATGGATCGCATTCATTTCAGCACTCATTTCTACCAGAATACCGCAGATTTTTTTTCCTTCCCAGACCACATCATTTGGCCACTTGATCTGGCAGTTCAGACTGTAAAGTTCGTTGACTGCCCTTGTTACTGCCATACCCATCACCAGAGTCAGCATACTTGCTTTTTCCGGTCGGAGATTCGGACGCATCAGAAGTGTCATGGCGATTGCTGTGCCTTTCGGCGTCTCCCAGGCTCTTCCGCATCTTCCGCGTCCGGCGGTCTGTTTATCCGCGATCACCAGCGTTCCGTTCGGTGCTCCTTCTTCTGCCATTCTTTTGGCACAGATATTGGTGGAATCAAGTGTATCAAAATATCTCACTTCACAGCCCGCCCAGTCCGTGTGAAGTCTGCTTTTTACTTCTTCCGCAGAAATAATATCCGGACATCCTAAAAGGCGATACCCCTTATTGTGTACCGCCTCGATCTCATAGCCTTCTTCTTTAAGCTGATTGATTGCTTTCCATACTGCCGTTCTGGATACGCCGAACTCTTCACAGAGCTGCTGTCCGGAAACAAATTCTTCTGCACCACGCAGACGATTCAGTATTTTACTTTTCATGTTCTTTTACCTCTGTTTAAAACTGCTTTGTATTTCCACAGTTACACTGAAATGCCATACGAATTGTTCCGTACTTCGTACTCTCACAATTCTTTCTACGATCCGCTTCGGTCAGTGTTAAACATGTGCCACTGGCACATAACACTCCACTATTCGCATATCGTGAAGCTTACGCTCCACTTTTATATCTACCCTGGCATTTTTACATAGCCATGATCTGCATAATAAAAGTTGCTATGAGAAGCAGTGCAAAAATCATAAAAATAATGCTCGGTACGGTCTTCTTTTTATAATAACAAAGCACCATAAGTACCACATTGACTATGCTTCCGCATCCGACAGCCAGTGCCATCAGCTGCATGGCAATACTATCCAGCAAAAAGGTCCCGACTGCGGATACGATCACGATCACAGCGGCGGAGGCTCCTAAGATCTCCAGCCGTTTGATCCATTTTTCTTCTTTTCTTGACATAAAATTTTATGCTCCAAGTGTTGCCGCCATAACTGCTTTTATGGTGTGCATTCTGTTTTCCGCCTCGTCAAATACAACGGACTGTTCAGACTCAAATACTTCATCGGTAACTTCCATTTCTTTGAGGTTGAAACGTTCGCCCATTTCTTTTCCGATCTTTGTCTCCCAGTCATGAAATGCCGGCAGGCAATGCAGGAAAATAGCTTTCTCTCCTGCGTTTTCCATCACTTCTTTTGTTACTTTATATGGAGTTAATTCGCGGATACGCTCTTCCCAGACTTCATCCGGCTCACCCATGGAAACCCATACATCGGTGTAGATAACGTCTGCATCTTTGGTTCCGGCCTTGACATCTTCGGTCAGTGTGATGCTTCCGCCGCTCTCTTTTGCATAGTCCTGGCATTCCTCAACCAGTGCTGCGTTCGGAAAATATTTTTCCGGTGCACATGCTACGAAATGCATACCGAGTTTTGCACATGCGATCATCAGAGAATTACCCATGTTGTAACGTGCATCGCCCATGTATACCAGTTTCACGCCTTTCAGATGTCCGAGGTGTTCACGGATCGTCAGCATATCAGCAAGCATCTGTGTCGGGTGGTATTCGTTCGTCAGGCCGTTCCATACCGGAACCCCTGCATATTTTGCCAGTTCTTCCACAATTTCCTGTCCAAATCCACGATACTCGATACCTTCGAACATTCTGCCCAGTACGCGTGCGGTGTCGCGGATGCTCTCTTTTTTGCCGATCTGAGAACCAGAAGGATCCAGATAAGTCGTTCCCATGCCAAGGTCATGTGCTGCCACTTCAAATGCACAGCGTGTTCTCGTGCTGGTCTTTTCGAAGATCAGAGCCACATTTTTTCCTCTTAAGGTGTCAACCGGGATTCCTTTTTTCTTTTTTTCTTTCAGTTCTGCTGCCAGATCGACCAGATAAATGATTTCCTCTGCCGTGAAATCTTTTAAAGTCAGAAAATTGCGTCCTTTTAAATCCATTTTTTTATCCTCCATATTCGCTTTCAAACCATTTCATTTTTCATAAATTCAAAAATGGCCTATACTTTCTTTTAAACCGGATCTGCTGTTTCTTTTTTCTCGGTTTTTACAGTCTCTGCAAGTGCTGTCAATGTGCCGGCAACATTCTGCAGTTCCGATGGTATGATGATCTTGGTTGCTTTGCCGTCTGCCACTTTTGTCAATGCTTCAAAGCTCTTCAGTGCCAGAACGGTTTTATCTGCTCCTGCATCTTTTAAGAAACGAAGACCGTCCGCATTTGCTTTCTGAACCTTCAGGATCGCTTCTGCCTGACCTTCGGCTTCGCGGATCATCTTTTCCTTCTGTGCTTCTGCTCGCAGGATTGCTGCGGTTTTTTCTGCCTCTGCATCCAGGATTGCAGATTCCTTTTTGCCTTCTGCCACAAGCACGGTAGATTTTTTCTCACCTTCTGCACGCAGGATCGCTTCTCTTCGCTCACGCTCTGCTTTCATCTGCTTCTCCATCGCATCCTGGATTGCAGCCGGCGGAATGATGTTTTTCAGCTCCACACGGTTTACTTTAATGCCCCATGGATCCGTGGCAATATCAAGCGACGCACGCATTTTCGTGTTGATCGTCTCTCTGGATGTCAGGGTCTGATCCAACTCCAGATCCCCGATGATATTTCGCAGTGTCGTTGCAGTCAGATTTTCGATTGCCATGATCGGATTCTCCACGCCGTATGCAAACAGCTTCGGATCTGTGATCTGGAAAAATACAACCGTATCGATCCGCATTGTTACGTTATCCTTTGTGATAACCGGCTGCGGTGCAAAATCTACCACCTGCTCTTTTAAAATGACCTTCTTTGCAACACGGTCAATAAACGGTGCTTTCACATGAAGTCCGACCGACCAGGTCGCACGATATCCGCCAAGACGTTCCACAACCATTGCGGTTGCCTGCGGCACAATCTTCACGCAGGAAAGCAAAAGTATCAACACGATCAAAAGAAGTACGATCAATATCAACCATCCCATGTTTTCTTCCTCCTTTATTTTCCATCTTTTATTTGATGCCTGCTGATTGCTCTGTTTCAAGGCACTCCCGGCATCCTTTTCACTTTTTACAGTTTTGCCGTTTTTGGTATTTCTATCTATTCATCTTCGGAAATTTCCACGATGTTCGGCATCTCCTGAAAATTGCCCTGCGGTGCAGAATCTGTCAGTACGACGGCATCTTCTAATTTTGCAAAGCTGATCGGGCTGACTTTGTAAAATTTCGTGTGATCACAGAGAACAAAGCACCGGTGGATGCGTTCGATTGCTCTTTTTTTGACCATCGCTTCGTCCTGATCCGGTGTCGAAAATCCGGAGCGTTCGGAAACGCCGTTGCTGCCCAGGAAACCAAGACTGAAATTAAATTTCTCGATCTGTCTGCATGCCTCTTCTCCAACCACTGCTTCCGTGGACTGTTTGAGTCTGCCGCCGATCAGAATGACTTCCATGCCTTTGCGTGCCAGTTTCTGTGCATGCGATGGTGCATTCGTCACAAAAACAGCCGTTGTCGCATCGGAAATATAATCGAGCATACATCCGGTTGTCGTTCCGGCATCGAGATACACGAAATCATCATCCTGTATCAGTGATGCTGCATAACGTGCAATCAGTCTTTTTTCTTCTAAATTCTTTTCTTCTCTTCGTGACACCTGCTCATCGCGTATGCTCATGTTGTCAGCCGCAACTGCCCCACCGAAAACCTTGACCAGCTTCCCCTGTGCATCCAACGTATTCAGATCTCGACGGATCGTAGATTCTGAAGTATTTAAATGATCTTTTAACTCCTGAAGTGTCACGCTGCCTCTGTTTTCCAGAAGTTTCAAGATCTCTTTCTGTCGTGTTTTAGTAAGCATATTATCCCACCCCTTTTCATGCTGCAAAAAAATCATATAGTTACATCCCTTGACGCCTTTTATTATAGCTCATAGCAGATAAGAAAGTAAAGCAAAACCGCAGTGCTTTACAACTTTAAAGTCACTGCGGTTTTTCTGAGGAAAAGTTTTATGATGAAGTTTTGGTTTACTCGGCTATTTTTTTCTTAAGCACACCGAGCATCAGTGCTCCGACTACGGTTCCTACTGCCAGTGCAACCAGGTACATCAGCGGATTGCCGACTACAGGGAACACGAAGATTCCGCCGTGCGGTGCCATCAGCGTACAGTTGAATGCCATGGAAAGTGCTCCTGCAAGTCCGGAACCGATAACGCATGCTGGGATGACATGCAGCGGATCGGATGCTGCAAACGGAATCGCACCTTCTGTGATAAATGCAAGTCCCATGATAAAGTTTGTCGGTCCTGCCTCACGCTCTTCTTTTGTAAATTTGTCTTTAAACAGCAGGGATGCGAGTGCGATGGCACACGGAGGAGTCATACCTCCCACCATAACTGCTGCCATAATGTCGTAGTTACCTGCCGCAATAGCTGCTGTACCAAATACATATGCTGCTTTGTTGAACGGGCCGCCCATATCAATGGCCATCATACCACCAAGAACCAACCCTAAAATTACTTTACTTGAATTTCCCATGCCTGTCAAGGCATTATTTAATCCTGTATTGATACCGCCCATGATCGGCTCTACAACGAAGGTCATACAGAGTCCCATAAGAAGGACACCAACAACCGGATAGATCAGTACAGGCGCTATTGGTCCGCTTTGCTGATTCCATCCGAAACCTGACATTCGATGACTTTCTTTCCATCGAAACGATCCATGGGAACCTTGGCATCTGCAGCTACAATGATGCAGTCTGCCTCCCGGATCTCCTGATCCGTAAGTACATTTTTTGCTCCACCGGAGCCTCGTGTCTCTATTTTAATGAAACAGTCTTTCGCCTTCGCTGCTTTTTCCAGTCCCTCTGCTGCCATGTAGGTGTGGGCAATACCTGTGGGGCAGGAAGTAACTGCCAGCAGTTTAGCTCTGGCTCCTTCGGAACTTCCTGTATCTGCCAGTCTTTCATCAATATCTTTTTTCTCCTCATCGGCCTTGTCGATGATCTCCATAAATTCATCTACAGAACCTGCGTTGCGTAAGGATTCTGTAAAATTATCATCCATCAGCATTACGGAAAGCTTGCTGAGTACATCCAGATGAATGTTATCTTCTGTATTCGGTGCTGCGATCAGGAAAAGAAGGGTAACCGGCTCATCATCCAGTGCCTCAAATTCCACGCCGTTTTTTACTACCATGGCAGCAAGTCCCGGTTTCTTTACCGCATCACATTTTCCATGAGGAATGGCGATTCCCTCACCGATTCCTGTCGTACTTTCTTCCTCTCTTAAATACACCTGTTTCCGATAAGCTTCCCTGTCGCTGATCTTTTCACTTTTTACCATAAGATCTACGGCCATGTCCAGAGCTTCAGATTTCGTCTTCGGTGCAGCATCCAGTGATATGCTTCGTTTGTCAAGCAGATCTGTGATTCTCATCTTCCCTTCTCCTTTCTTCTTTACCCCTCTGTACCTGTTCATATACTGCCTGAACTTCTTCCCTTGTGGCAAGATTTTCAGAAAATGCACTTGCACTTCCTGCGGAAATCCCCATATGGAATGCATATTCGTGATCCTGTTTTTCCATCCAGCCTGCCATAAAGCCTGCTACCATGGAATCTCCGGCTCCTACGCCATTTACCAGTGTTCCTTTCGGCGCCGGTTTCTCAAACACCTGACCGTTTTCCGCTACCAGGACAGCTCCCTCACCGGCGAGT
>SKET01002838.1_pt1 | contig 10122 bp, 9 predicted proteins | sample 4841461 | NCBI WGS metagenome assembly SKET01 (sample SAMN11008802, study PRJNA524170) | human gut metagenome | biome: Human fecal sample; material: Feces; isolation source: fecal sample from pouch patient p5 | host: Homo sapiens | place: Israel: Tel-Aviv | collected 2014-02-13
ATACCACCACCATTTGAAACTCCCGCAAGATAGATTCGTCCCTTATCTACCTCAGGGTGATTAGCTAGGTAGGTATCAATGGTCTCTTTGAGTTGGGCTGCATTATCTGACCCCCAAGGTGTCTGCGTTTGAACAGCTAGAACATTAACCCCACGCGCCTGATCACCAGTTGTTAAGAAATGGCCTTGAATCTCAGGCTGGGTAAGCGCATAGACGTCATTTGAAAGAAGCGGAATATTCATGTCTGTCCCTCTTTCACCAATGCCGTGTAACCAGACTATCAATGGTTTGGTGCTATTCCCCGTACCAGTCTGAGCACTATAAGCCGCATACTGCATGTTACCTACCTGTCCTCGCTCGTCGAAAACCTCCGTCGTTGGCATCAAACGATTGTTGATGGCATCTTGCTCAGATGAAACCATCTGTGACTGACTACTACCCTCTGCCACTACTGACAAATCTTTCATCGATACCATATAACTTTCCAGCCATTGATTGGTCCAAGTAGAAAGGTTAAAATACATAGGTTCAGCATTTCCACCCATGTTGTAGCGATTATAAGACGGTAGGCTCAATTCAAGCGTCACATACTTGCTGTTGTCATAATAGACCACATGCCCCTGATCATCAGACACATAAGAGTTCGTTACCTGACGACTGACCCCTGCTGTTGTAACCTGAGTTGAGCTGTGGACAACCTCTGGCGTGACCTTCTGATTAAATTCAAAAATAACTTTGGTTACAGCCGGTCCAAACTCATAACTTTCTAGAACAATACTTGTCTTTGTCACAGCCAAGTCTTCTGCTGCCCCTGCTTTGACAGACAGGCCTAAACTTATGGCTAGCAAAGTAACAATGACTGTCACATATACTTTAACTTTTTGGAACATAGTCCCTCCCCTTTTTTATTAGTATTCACCTACAATCGATGAACAGTTACCATTTTATCATCTTCTAATTAAATAAGAAATAGATATGAGGAACTCTAATAAAAAAAGAATCAGCTAGCATCCCTCAATAAAGAGAAATAGCTAACTGATTCATAAATTTCAATATATTGGAGGGCTTTAATACTATTAGTCTTTTTTCTTAACGTACTGAGCCACTGGATAGTCTGAACTGTCCAAACTACCAGATCGGTTCATAACCAAATCAACCAGATTTTTTCCAATCAGTGGCCCTGTCGTAAGCCCTGAAGATCCTAAACCAGAGGCGACAAAGACACCCTCAAGTTCTGGAACTTCTCCAAAGAAAGGAGAGAAATCACTCGTGTAGGCTCTAGTTCCCACACGTTCTGAGAAGGACTTGGCAGTACTTAAATCAGGGAAATAGGTCTTAGCCTCTTCCTCCAGACTTGCAAGTACAGTCTCATCAACTGTCAAATCAAAGCCTTGGTCATTTTCATGGCTGGCCCCTACCGAAATCTTTCCACCAGCAAAAGGAATGAGATCCAATTCACCCTCTGGCATCAGAACAGGTAATCTACCAGTATCCATGCCCTCAAAGAAATAGTCACGCAATTGCCCCTTTTGGGGGCGGACGTCTACTTCGAAACCAAGGGGTTCGAGCGTTTGACCTAGCCAAGCACCACAAGAGAGAATGACCTTGTCAAAAGTTTGCCCATTAATCTCGTAAGTGCCATTATCAAGAGGAGATAGTATGACTAGACCCTCTACCTTTTCAAAACCAGAGGCCTCAATCAAAGTAGATGTTAATTCTGCCCCCTCCACTCTGGCACCTCCAGAAGCATAGAGATAACGGTCAAATCCAGTAAATTCCGGGAGGTCGGCAGCATTTTTTATAGAGAGTTCACCAATAATGGGTGATTCTTCTAGCCTAGTTTCTGCATGCTGATACAAACCGTCCAACTTACTATCATCTTTCTTGAGAAGGGCTACACCAGACTGATCATAGAAGCTCGTGTCATAACCATCATTTTCAAGATCTGAAACTAAATCTTGGTAAAAATCGGCTCCCAAACGGGCCATTCGATACCAGGCCTTATTACGACGCTTGGAAAACCAGGGGCTGATAATCCCTGCTGCCGCCTTGGTGGCTTGCCCGAGACCATGATCAAATACTGTAACCTCTGCGTCTTTTTCTTTTGATAAGTAGTAGGCAGCCGTTGAGCCGACGATACCTGCACCAACAATTGCAATTTTCATTTTTTACTCCATCTATTTGAAAAGAGCTGAGTCCTATATCAATAGGCACAGCTCTCTAGTATTTTTAACCTAAGGCCACGTCCATGACCATCATGACGACAAAGCCAACCATGAGCCCCAAGGTTGCGACGTCAGTATTACCATTGGTTTGTGATTCAGGAATCAATTCTTCCGTTACCACAAAAATCATGGCACCTGCCGCAAAAGCCAAAGCATAAGGAATAATCGCCATCATCCACATAACAAGAGCAGCTCCCATAACAGCCCCTATAGGCTCCACGATGGCTGACATAGAGCCCCAATAAAAGGCCTTGATACGAGATTTTCCATCTGCCCGAATAGGAATAGAGAGGGCTGCACCTTCAGGGACATTCTGCAAACCAATACCGATAGCTAGGCCAATGGCTCCCATAAGACCAGCAAGTGTCATATTCCCACCAGCTAGGGCACCAAAGGTAACACCAACCGCCAATCCCTCTGGAAAATTATGAATCGTGATAGCCAAAAAGAGCAGGGCTGTCTTGGACAACTTTTTCTTACGAGGTTGAATCCCTTCTGCTTTTGAGATGTCATTTCCTAAATGCAAATGTGGAACGACAGCATCAATCAAACGAAGGGCAACACCACCAAGCAAGAAGCCAGCTGCTGCAGGAAACCAGGACCATTTCCCATAGCCATTTTGAGTCGCATAAGTTAAAGAGGGATCCAAAAGTGACCAAAAAGAGGCCGCAATCATGACACCTGCCGCAAAGCCCATCATGATATCTAACAATTTACGACTAATATTCTTGAAGAAGAAAACAATGGCCGAACCGACAATGGTACAGCCCCAAGTAAAAAGACCAGCAAGCAAGGCCAAAAAGACCACATTTTGATGTAAAAGCCAAGTCAAAGACACATCCTCCTACAAATGGTCAAAAGGATTGGTTGAGGACTGACTCTCAAGTATGGTCACATTCCAATCATGCTCACGTTTCCAAGCCTCGAGTTTCTCAGCAATCTTTGAAATAAAGAGGGCTTCAATATGGTGCCCAGGGTCAATAGCCAAGAGACCATTAGTAATCATTTCTTGCCCTGTATGGTAGTAAACATCACCAGTGATAAAGACTTGTGCGCCCTTTTTCAAAGCATCCTTGTAAAATCCTTGACCACTACCCCCACAAATAGCCACACGGCTAACAAGAGGATTATTATGGTCATAACGAACCAAGCGAACACTGTCCAAGCCAAAAACTGCTTTTACTTTAAGAGCAAGTTCTTCAATGGTCTGTGGCACGATATCACCCACTCGACCGATTCCATGATTTTCAGAAGTCTGTGTTAAATAAGTGGTGTCTTTAATGTCAAGTATGTCACAAAACCAATCATTAAGCCCATCATTGACAACATCAATATTAGTATGACTCACATAGACTGCAATATCATGCTTAACCAGGTCGAGCAAAATATCTCGGTCAGGCGAAGACACCAAATCCTTAACTGGACGGAAAATTGGAGCATGTTTAGCAATGATGAGGTCCACACCTTTTTCAATAGCTTCAACTACTGTATTTTCACGAACATCCAAGGTAACCATGACCTTCTGAATCTCCTTGTCCAGACTACCAATCTGCAAACCAACCACATCACCTTCCATGGAAAGCTCCTGTGGACAAAATTCTTCATAAGTCTTGATAAGTTCACTAGCTAACATGGTTCAAAACCTCCTTAATGGTTTGAATTTTATCTTCAATAGCTGCACGGTCAGTCTGATTGGCAAGAGGAATGGAGCCTAAAGCAATCTCTAGTTTATTGATTTCTCTCTGCCATTTGAGCTGGAAAACCTGAGATAGGTCTTTCATGAGATGAGGACCAAAACGCACTTCCTTGTCTGAAAGGCTCATATGTCCAGCTTCTGCCACCATGATTTCGTAATATTTGCCATTTTCAGTCATGATGGATTCGGCAATAATCTCAAAACCATTTTCCATCAACCAAATACGGAGATCATCTTCACGATTATTTGGTTGTAAAATCAGACGGTCTACGCCTGTTAGTTTGTCCTTTCCAGCATCTAGGATATCCGCAATAAGACGTCCTCCCATACCACAAATCGTGATAGTTGTTACCTCATCAGCAGGTTCGAAGGCAGCCAAGCCATTAGCCAAGCGCACATCGATTTTATCTTGGAAACCAGAGGCTGAGACATTAGCAAGAGCAGATTCATAAGGGCCTTTTACCACTTCACCAGCAATAGCTGAAGTAATCAAACCTTTTTCAAGTAAATAAATCGGAAGATAGGCATGATCACTGCCTACATCCAAGAGTTTTGCGCCTTTCGGAACGTAGGTTGCTACGTCCTTGAGGCGTTGAGATAATTGTACGTACATGTTTCATCTTTCTATTTTTTTAAGTCTCTTCAATTATATCAAAAAAGGAGGTTGGTAAGAAATGGTTTTAACACATTTCCTAACAACTTCCTTTTTGTTTATACTTTCTCGCCTGTAAAGACGAAAAATTTAGAAATAATGTAGTTCAATACAATGATAAGGACCTGAGAGAAAAGGCTCTCGATACCGTTTACCCAAGCATGACTATGCCCAACAAATTGACCAATAATTTCTGGATAGGTATCGACCAAGAAATAGGCCAGAGCCAAATCCAAAACCAAGGTCAAGAGGCGGGCACCCACAAACTTAACAAAGCGCGTGACCATACCTGTCTTCTCCTGATTAAAGACAAACATGTCATTTGTAAAAAAGGCAAAGATAATGGCAATCGCACTGGCTAAGACTGCTGAAAGTGTTCCTTGTTGGGTAAACTGAAAAATCAAAATACGACTGACCATATAAACCAAAGTTGCCAAGACACCAAAGAAGAGGTACTTGAAAACTTCGGTAGCCATGAAGGCTCTCAGTTTAGCTATCATACTTAGTCCAATCCAATTTCTGCACGAACAACATCAGCAATCGTATCAACGTAGTAGTTCACTTCATCATCTGTTGGTGCTTCTGCCATAACACGAAGGAGAGGTTCGGTACCACTTGGACGAACCAAGATACGGCCATTTCCAGCCATCTCAGCTTCCATTTTTTCAATGATCGCGGCAATGGCAGGAACTTCCATAGCCTTATCTTTCATGCTATTTTCCACACGGATATTAACCAATTTTTGTGGATAGATAGTCACTTCTGAAGCCAATTCAAACAAGCTCTTACCTGTTTCAACCATGACTTTAGTCAATTGGATTGCTGTCAATTGGCCATCACCAGTTGTGTTGTAATCCATGATAATAACGTGTCCAGATTGTTCACCACCAAGGTTGTAGCCGTTTTTACGCATTTCTTCGACAACGTAACGGTCACCAACAGCAGTCACTGCCTTGTTAATACCTTCACGGTCAAGTGCCTTGTGGAAACCAAGGTTTGACATAACTGTTGTCACAATGGTATTTTTAGCCAACTCGCCTTTTTGTGACAAATGTTTACCGATGATGTACATCACCTTGTCACCATCAACAATATCACCATTTTCATCAACAGCGATGAGACGGTCACTGTCACCATCAAAGGCAAGACCGATAGCTGAGCCAGTTTCTTTAACCAAGGCTTGCAACTGCTCTGGGTGTGTCGAACCAACACCAGCATTGATGTTAAGGCCATCAGGTTGGTCACCAATTACAGCGATTTCTGCGTTTAAATCAAGGAAAATGTTACGTGCAGATACCGCAGCCGCACCATTAGCCGCATCCAAGGCAACCTTCATACCACCAAGGTCAACACCTGTAGCTACCAAGAATTTTTCATATTTACGAAGACCTTCTGGATAATCCACAAGGGTTCCAAGTCCTTCAGCTGAAGGGCGTGGAAGCGTATCTTCTGCAGCATCGAGAAGGGCTTCAATTTCCGCTTCACGCGCATCATCCAATTTAAAGCCATCACCACCAAAGAACTTGATGCCATTATCAAGAGCTGGATTATGGCTGGCTGAAATCATAACACCGGCACTTGCATTTTCTGTACGAACCAAATATGAGACACCAGGTGTTGCAAGTACTCCAAGTTTGTAGACTTCAATACCCACTGAGAGCAAACCTGCTACTAAGGCAGATTCCAACATCTCACCAGAAATACGTGTATCACGTGCCACAAAAACTTTAGGACGGCCAGTCTCATGTTGGCTAAGCACATAACCACCAAAACGACCTAATTTAAAGGCCAATTCAGGCGTAAGTTCAACGTTTGCTTCTCCACGAACACCGTCTGTTCCAAAATATTTACCCATAATTTTATTATTAGTGCTTGAGCACTAAATCCTCCTTAAACTGTGATGCTGTTTAGCAAGAGTCAATCTAGTGAAATCTATCTAGATAATCTAACTTTATAAGATTTCGCCAATATTTTCAACCCTTGATTTTAAATATTTTTAATTGGTTACATTTTTATGAGATTAGTCCCTCTCAATCCCATCCATTATACATGAATTTTGGGAAAATGTAACTCCCCTATTTTTGCGTGACTTTTAAGTTAACCTTAACAGTGCCAGGCTGAACCGTAACACCTTCTGCCTTAAGGTCTATTGTTTTTGAAGTATCCTTAGTCACTTGGCTAATGTCCACTGGGACTGTGATGCTATCAATCTTATCCATAGCTTCTTGGCTACCAACGATAGTCACATGCCCACGATCAAAGCTATAGCTGATATTAGACACATTGCTAGCCTTATCTCCAGTCAGTTCAACCTTGACAGGAACAGATTTGCTTAATTTTCTCAAATTAATCTTGGCGTGTACCTTAGCTGGTGAGATAGAACTTGCTAGGACTGTTCCATTTGCCGAAACGGCTTGAAGAACCAGGTTACCATCATAATCTTCAGACAGGTTGGAATCACCTTCCAATACTGCTTGAACATGGTCAATCTGGTTAATGATATCTTCACTCGACGTCACTTCTACCTTGGTTTCATCCAGGCTAACCTTTTTAACTTCATAACCATTTGCCAACTTATCTGATGTAATATTAGCTACTACATCAAAGGTCTTGCTGGCTTTTTTGCCAATAGTTGCCGTTAAGGTTGATGGAGATACCTGCGCAGACATTCCGGCTGGAAGATCCTTAACCTGAATAGGTACTCGACTGGTTCCTTGGCCTAAATTTGACAAATCAGCAACTAATTTAAAGTGACGTGTATCACTACTTGTCTCAGTCGTTAAAGCCAGCTGTGTTGTCGCCGTCAAATAGACTTCGGCATCATAGGAATAACCACTGATAAAGTACTTATCACTATCATATTTTATATCCACAGGAACCGACTCAATGGTTTGTGTAAAGGTATTAGATGCACTTGAACTATTCTGTTTATTTTGCGCGTTCCCCGACCAGGCTGTGAAAAAGAGTACTACAGCAAAGAAGAGTGCAACTAGTATCTGCCATAAACGATCGTTTTTAAAGAAATTTACGAAACGCTTCATTTTTTACTACCTCCAATCCAACGTTGGAAGAATGACTGACGTGGTTCTTGTTCTTTCAACAAGATAAGACTCAACTCTTCTTCAAATTCTTGAATAGAAAGATCATGGATGAAATTTCCCTTGTAAGCAATGGAAATCGCACCAGTCTCCTCTGACACAACAAAGGTCAGCGCATCTGTCTGTTCTGAAAGACCAATGGCAGCCCTATGTCTAGTTCCAAACTCTTTGGAAATCTTATTAGATTCCGTCAATGGCAGATAAGAACAAGCCGTCGCAACCTTGTTATCTCTGATGATAACAGCCCCATCATGAAGCGGTGTATTTGGGATGAAAATATTAATTAACAGTTCCCCAGTCACCACCGCATCAAGTGGAATCCCTGTCGCAATCTGCTCTTGTAAGGTCTGAGTCTGTTCAATAGAAACCAGCGCCCCAATCTTACGAGGACTCATGTACTTAACAGCTTTAACGAAGGCTTGAACCAACTTCTCATCTGAGCTAACCTCTTTATTTTGCAAAAAATGCTGAGGCGTACGCCCAAAGGTTTCAAGTGCAGAACGAAGCTCTGGCGCAAAAATTACAACCGCCGCAATGGCTCCATAGTTGATGACCTGATTCATCAAATAAGAAATCGTTGTGAAGCCTATAAAATCGGAAATCAGTTTGACTAAAATAAATAAGACAACCCCTTGAACAAGGGTCATAATTTTTGTCCCTCGTAGAGCTCTAATAAAGCGATAAATTAAAAAAGCAACAATCAATATGTCCAAACTATTGACGATAACTTTCAGCGGACTATCAAAGAGTGACCGCCAAAAATCAATATCAATGGACGAAAGTATTCCCATACATATCACACTTTCTTTTAATTTTTAAACAGTTTCTATTATACCACGAATTCTAACTATTTTGAGACTACAATCACTACTTTTTGTGATAAAATAAATTCATGACTATGAAAACTACCATGGGAATTCTGGCGGGTAAAGCTAGCCATTTCGTCCTTTCAAAATTGGGACGTGGTTCAACCCTGCCTGGAAAAATTGCCCTTAAATTTGACAAAGATATTTTAGATACTTTAGCCAAGGACTACGAGATTGTCGTCGTCACTGGAACTAACGGTAAGACTCTGACCACAGCTTTGACTGTAGGTATTCTTAAAGAAGCTTTTGGTGAGATTGTGACCAATCCTAGTGGGGCCAACATGATCACAGGAATCACTTCTACTTTCCTAACAGCTAAAAAAGCCAAGTCTGGTAAGAAAATTGCTGTCTTGGAAATTGACGAGGCCAGCCTTCCAAAAATCACTGAATACATCACTCCAAGTCTTTTTGTCTTCACAAATATTTTCCGTGACCAAATGGACCGCTATGGTGAAATCTATACCACTTATCAGATGATTTTAGATGGTGCTGCTAAGGCGCCTGAGGCTACTATTTTGGCTAATGGGGACAGTCCTCTTTTCAATTCTAAAGAGGTAGTCAATCCCGTGCGTTTCTACGGTTTTGACACTGAAAAACATGATCCAGAGCTGGCTCATTATAATACTGAAGGTATTGTCTGCCCTAAATGTGAGAGTATTCTTCAGTATCGCCTTAATACCTACGCTAACTTGGGAGACTATGTGTGCCTTAACTGCGACTTCCACCGTCCAGAATTAGATTATAAGCTGACAGAGTTGACTAAAATCACCAACACTACTTCTGGATTTGTTATTGATGGACAAGATTACAAGATTAATGTCGGTGGTCTTTATAACATCTATAATGCCCTTGCTGCCGTTTCTGTCGCTGAATTCTTCGGAGTGGCTCCAGAGCAAATCAAAGCTGGTTTTGATAAGAGTCGTGCTGTCTTTGGACGCCAAGAAACCTTTAAGATTGGTGACAAATCATGTACCCTCGTACTAATTAAGAATCCTGTAGGAGCCAGCCAAGCTCTTGACATGATTAAGCTTGCCGATTATCCATTTAGCTTGTCAGTCCTTCTTAACGCCAACTATGCTGATGGTATTGACACCAGCTGGATTTGGGATGCCAACTTTGAAAGCATTCTCGAGATGGATATTCCTGAAATTAATGCTGGTGGTGTCCGTCACTCTGAAATTGCCCGCCGTCTTCGTGTAACCGGCTATCCAGAAGAAAAGATTACGCAAGCAGAAAAACTTGAAGATATTATGGCCTTGATTGAAAAACAAGATTGCGATCATGCCTATATCTTAGCGACCTATACTGCCATGCTTGAATTCCGTGATATTCTTGCTCAACGTCATGCTGTCGGAAAGGAGATGAACTAATGACCTATACTTCACTCAAATCTCCAGAAAATCGTGACTACACCTATGACCTAAATGTTGCCCACCTTTATGGTAATCTGCTCAATACCTACGGTGACAACGGAAATGTCCTTATGATCAAATACGTGGGTGAAAAACTTGGTGCTAAGATGACCTTCGACATCGTTTCAGTTGGTGATGACTTCGACAAGGACCACTACGACATGGTCTTCTTT
>SKET01002840.1_pt1 | contig 10119 bp, 11 predicted proteins | sample 4841461 | NCBI WGS metagenome assembly SKET01 (sample SAMN11008802, study PRJNA524170) | human gut metagenome | biome: Human fecal sample; material: Feces; isolation source: fecal sample from pouch patient p5 | host: Homo sapiens | place: Israel: Tel-Aviv | collected 2014-02-13
TTGCTCGCTGTGCGGATGGATTTAAACGGGCGGGATGCCTGGTCAACAGCCCTGAGCAATACCTGTAATTTTACATTGTTACTCATTCGTGTTTCCGCTTCGCCGGAGCGCCTTTTCGCGCCATGTGATGAGTTCGGTCAGGCTCATGGGATACAGTTCTGATGGCGGCCAGTGAAATATCACTGCCACATCCGCCATCAGGTCATCGACCGACAGATTTTTCGGGAACGTCACTGCACCGAGTTCGGCGACAAAAAACCGACCACCTTACCGGCCAGCGCCACAAGGTCAGGCAGTTCCAGTGCGGCGACCTCCTGCTCGGTCAGCATCGGTGCCGTCATGCGCGGCAGCACTTTAATCAGTGCATCGACTTCGGAGTTTGCGACCGCAGCCAGACTGACACCGCGCAGCGTCCCGGCATTAGGTTTCATCAGCGTGACCTGTTCGATAACCTGCTCACCACGCCTGACCGGATTGTCCAGGGTAATCACATTTTCTTTGTTCATGGTTTTCTCACTTCTGAATCGGGGTTAACCGGTCAGCCAGGCTGACCGGATGAAAATCACAGGCCGATATTGCGGCGGTGTTGCTCCAGCCGGTCGACGCCGTTCACCTTCTCAATCATGTTGATGGTGTCGATTTCGACCAGCTCCTTGCCGTCCATCGTCAGCCGGAAATAGGTGCAGACCACGGAGATTTTCGACTCGGTGTCTTCTCCCTGTTTGCCCTCGCCGGTGTCGATTTCTTTCTGACGTCCACGCATGACCACCTCGACGGCCACCGTTTCGCCGGTATCGTCGCGCTGGTAAGAGCCTGCAAAACGAATCGGTACGGCATCCACACCGGTTGCGGCGTAAAGCTCCCAGATAACCGAATCCGGGAAGCCACCGAGCGACCACTCCATTGACAGCGCATCGTCATCAAGGCCGAGGTCTACCGGTGCGCTGCCGTTCATCCCCGCACCGCGATAGTTTTCGAGCTTACGGGTCAGTTTTGGTAGCGTGACGGACTTCGCGACGCCCTGATAGCTGTAGCCGTTCAGAAAGACGTTCATTAACTTGAGTTTGCGCGGCATTGCCATCGGTCAGGCTCCTTAATTGCTGTTAACCGAGGTGACCAGATTTGCCAGGTATTTATCGGTAATACGCTGGCGCAGGGTCAGGTTTTCAAGAGGAGGCACCGGTGTATAGTCGTAGTCGATATACAGTTTTCCGGCCTTGAGGGTTTCCGCATCGTTGGATTCTTCGCTGAACCAGCAGGTCGCATCCACGATATAGCCGTTTGTTTTCAGCTCACGGAATTTGGCATTGATGCCGTCAACGATGTCGCGAATCAGCGTTGCGGTGATGGGCTTGTCCACCGCCCACATGTGCGCCTCAGCCATCGTGTCGGCCAGCACCTGCGCGGTGCGGGTGTAGTTTTCAAAGAGGAACAGCGGGTCATCAGAGCAGGTACGGTTACCCCAGAAGCGGAAACCGTCGCGGCGAATCAGCGTAGTGACGCCTGACTCATTAAGCAGGTCAGCATCGGTGCCGGACTCCTGCAAATCCCAGAATACAGAGGCGCTGATGCCGGTAACACCGTTCACCCCGACATTGGACAGCGTTTTATGCCAGCCCTGCTCCTGGTCGATTTTGGCACGCAGCCCCAGTGCACGGGCGGTGGCATACGCGGTGGCGGTGGTACTGGTGACCGTATCCCATGCGAGGAAATCCGGCCAGATGACCATCAGCTCACGCTGGCTGAAATTCTGGCGGTAGGCTTTCACCTCGGAAATGGTTTTACAGCCCCATGCGCTGATATACCCGAAAGCGCGCAACTTCTGACAGACAGATGCCAGTGCAACAGCCACCTCTTTGGTATCCAGTCCCGGCACGCCGAGAATACGCGGTTTAACACCGGTTACCGACTCCGCCGCCAGCAGGGCTTTCAGTCCGGTGTACTGACCGTTTTCGTCGGTGGTGCCGATGATATTGGAAACGGTCTGCGCGAGCTTCGTTTCTTCGTCTTCGCCGGTGCCGTCTTCCACACGCACGACAACGGTGACCGGTTTTGACTGGTCAGCGATGGCCTGCAACGATGCCGCCAGCGTGCCTGTTTTACCGGCCTTTGCAATTGCGCTCTGCACATTGGTAATCAGCACCGGTTTATTGAGGGGGAAGGTTTCCGCATCCGCATCGCTGGCCGTGCAGACCATGCCGACAATGGCCGTGGATACGGTGGAAATGACGCGGGTGCCGTCGTTAATCTCCAGCACCTGCACGCCGTGATGATAGTCACTCATCCGTTTAACTCCGTGGTTAATGGGTGCAACTATTTTCTGTTGTGCAGAGCATGAGACGCTATTTGACCTGGCTGGTCAGTGGATGAAACAACAGATAAAGAAAAGGCGGGCAATTCGCCCGCCTGTCCTGATTTGAACTCACTCATTTTCCGACTGACAATTTACATAGCCCAAAAGTTATCAAATCTGACAGTCTGCTTTGAACAAGAAGCGGACATTTGCCTGTCAGGGTATATGCCGCTCTGCGGTTATTATCCAGAATCAATAATTCATCTGAGTTGGATTACATATAAAACATAGTTACCCCATGAATAACCATTAGCAGATTATCAATTATGTAAATCTTTTGTTTTATGTTCTTTGGCGTGTTGTGACAACAAATGGCTATAGCGTTTAAGCAAAATATTAGAAAGATTAAGCTCATTCATGAAGTGTTCTTCTAATAAGTAACCATCAATATCAACTTTAATATCATTACCACTTTTCATCTTCTGTAACGTAGATTTTACACGCTCCAGCAGGATGCTTTGCTCATGGTAATAGTCCATAAGAAGAGTAACATCCTCTTTATCAAGCTTACTTAATTCGCTGAAGTAGGATTTAAACACTTTATCAGTCTGGTTTAATGCAATCTGTAAGCGAGGCCCCCCTAATGATTTGACATTAATGGCAAAAGGCTCGCCAACAAAATGCTCCGAATTTTCGTCAAAGCCAATATATCTCGTTTTATCAAGAAAAGTGAGAGCGCGATGGTTATTAGCGATTTCATATGCAAACATTGTTCTGATACTGTCCCTCTCAGCCTCCATGCTTATATCATCACGATGATTTGTATAAAATATATTTCCAACAAAGAGAACCATAGCAAGAATCACTGAACTTGCCTCCCAGTTAATATTTTTTAATCGTCGCTTAGTAAACATACCGCACCTTAATTATCAAAAATATTCCTTCAGTGTTATCTGGTTAGCCTAAACCAAGTCATTAAAGTCTGCAGGATATCATATACATAAAATGTATTGATTAGAATTTGCACTAATAAAATAATGCTTTACTAAAATCTACTCCAGACACAGAGCGGCCTGTCAGATTAGGCTTTACTCTGTGCCATAGATACGTTTGCTCACTCCAGAGATCATACAACTTATTGCGGCATTTCCGGCCATTCAGGATTTGCAGGATCCACACGACTGACCAGAACGCTGTAACGCTCCCATGCATCCAGTCGGCTACGCTCCTCATCTGTTGCCATGTTCAGTCTGACCGCGCGCTCCAGCGGCAAAATCACGGATTCAGCATCTGCAAGAAGTCTGGCTTTCCGGTTTTCTGCCTGCTGCAGCAATTCCTCTGCCGTATAAATGCGTTTAATCACTTTGCCGTCCTTAAACATCCAGCCCCCTGAAATGTCCGCCCGTCGGTTAGCAGTAATATCCGCCACTTCAACAACACTTAATCCATCCGGTCTGATAGCTGTCACATCCTTTTCCACATAGCGGATAATATTATCTTTGTCGTACGCTATTTTTATCGTGTCATCAGCAAAATACTTTTGTTCTTCGTACCAGTTCTTACCATCTTCTGAAAAAAACCAGACAACATCAAAACCCTTTGTCAATTGATATTGTTCAACCGTTTTTGGATTACCCGCCGTAATATTTTTTAAATGCTGCATAAATTATACCTGCGCCACGTTATACCATGTCCCGTTAATGTATTTCTGAACCGGCCTGTAATATACACCACCAATGTTATCGGCAGAGTTTGAGCCGGTATCCTGAACAATAATGCCGGAATATACACACCCGGACGGTGCCTGATGTGTCCATGTCATGCCATTGTTCGCAGGTTTGTATGTGGCAGCACCACCAAGCCGGATATCCCGGACATAGCGGGAATCAAAGTTACCGTAATCCGAGGGATTAACACGCCCCGTAATATTTATGGTTTTATTACTTTGAATACTTCCCGAGACAAAGCGCATAATATGGACGCTATTAGCATAAACATCCAGATTACCATCACCATTTTGTTTAAAGCCCGTGTCATTATCACCCAAAACAATCGAATTACCGCCAAGAGCACTGGATGTTCCTATACCCAGAGCACCATTCAATTGACCACCAGATAACGGCAGTGCACCGACATCTCCCGCTGTAGGTTTTCGCGTTGTGGTATAAAACTCAGACCAGTCAGCCTCGAATCCGTAACCGTCACGAGCAGAACGATAAAAAATACCGCCGTTCTTATAATTAACGCGGAACTGGGCGGCGGGACAACTTCCTTCACCGATATTAAAATGAAGAATTAACGTTGATGCCCCACCAGTAGTTGCGTTATAGGCTCCGCTACTCCAGTTCCACCCAACGGCTTTATCATTCGCAACGGTGTCTCCTGTTTTTCCTGAAGCAAATGCACCAATATTTTTCGGCGTCAGGTTAATATCTGATGTTCCATCAAACGAAACGTTATTAATTTTACGGGCTGTTTTCAGCTTTGTTGCTGTCGCCGCATTGCCGGACAGTTCACCAGAAAGGCCAGCACTGAATGTCTGTTTCGCGCCCCATGTCTGGGCTTCGTCAATGATTGGTACTCGTCTTGCTGTGATCGTGCGGCTTCCCGGATTTCCTGAAATACGCACCATAAAAAATCGGTAGTTCGCTTTACTTACAGTGCTGCGCCATACATGCATTGAGCGCCCCGTACCGGAATCATCACTCGGACCAACTGCGATGTTTATCAGGTTGCCATCAATGACGCCCCAGTCCATACCGTCGGGAATATTGGTCATATTATCCAGCCTAACGGTTATCAGACTGCCCGGCACAAAATCGTAGGTCTGCCAGTCCAGGCTGGTGAGCTTTGCCACAGCACCGCCGATACCCAGATTCAGGGGAAGTGAATACGAGGTGTAGACTTCCCGCCATTCGCTCCATGAGCTGCCGGTAAAGACGCGCTCAAAGGTGCGGCCTTTAAGGGTTGTACCTGTTCCGGCAGTTGTATAACGCTGCCATACATTAACACCATCAAACCGCCTCAACACTTCCAGAATGCCGAGTACAGTCACGCCGTTTCCGTCCAGTACTGGACCGTTGGTCGCTTTACCTGTAACGCTGTAAATACCTGGTGAGGTTACATCATTCAAATCACCTTCGTAATAACGACTCTCTGACTGATGACCGACTCTTAACCACGGTTCCCACTGCGGATTTGATGCATCCCAGCTTGCCGCAAGGCAGCGGACATACATATTTCCACGGCGAGTGGTATAACGTTGCGTTCTTCCATAATTCCCGCCTTCAAGGATCTCAAGCGTCCCCTGAGCAAAGCCGCCTTCCTCTGGATAATTGCGTTCATATGAAGCTATAGCCGAGCTACTGTTACGCCATAAACCAAGATGTTCGGCGGCTCCAAGCGTATTCAGGTCTATAGTCGTACTCAAAGGGCGGGTAGCTGATTGAGTGTGACGCCATACGCCCCACGGACCATCAGTGCCATTCCACTTATTGGCGAGTTTACGCATGTATACATTGCCGTCTCTTGTGGTAAAGCGTTGCGTACCTGCAAAATTGCCGGCAGCAAAAACCTCAAGCACACCGACAGCATTATCTTCCGGGAAATTTTTCTCCAGTGTTGCGTTAGTTGAGGTAGCTTTAGACCAGATCCCCAGATAAGCCTTAACGGGACCAAATGTATTCAGATCAGCATCAAGCGGCATTTCGCCATTGTTTTTCATAAACGTCAGGCTGGTAACGCCAACATTGTCCAGAAAAGCTGATTTATCCTGGATATCTGCACCGTTCTGATTTTTCGCCAGACGTGAATTTGCGTTGTCATTTGCTGCCTTGACCGCTTTTGGCGTTGCCGCCAGCTTTTCACTGGTGCTGTTTGTTGCACTGCTTAACTGAGTAAAACCTTTTTCTGTCAGCGTGGCGTCAGGATGGCGGCGGGACTGCTCATGCTCTGCGATTTTGTCATCGACGTAATCCTGCGTCGCCATCACCGTGCTGGCATCAATACTCAGCTCAACGGACGCCACGTTGCTGAGAATAATAACCATGCGGCAGGTCTGCGCACGTCCGGAGCCTTCAGCCAGTTCTGGCTTATAGCTTTCTGCCATGTTGGATACCGCAATCAGTGTTCCGGCATCGTCATACAGACCAAGCTCACGCATCCAGAAGCCGCCCACTTCGGGCGGTACAACCAGTTCAGCCACGATATAGTTTTTATTCTTGTTATCCACGCTGACTTTATTCAGAGCGTGACGCCAGACCTCATGCACCAGTTTCGTCTGACCGGCATCCGGCACCGGCAATTTGCCATTACCGTCACCCACGGCCATTGCAGACAGGTTTACTTTTTTCCCGCCGGGGACAGTGGCGGCTGCCAGCTTTGCGGCTCCGGCAGTAGTGATAACGGTTTTAAATTTCGTGCTCATTGTTTCTCACTTATCCGGGATAAACAGTAATAACATCACCATCACAGACCACACCGCCTGTATACAGATAGCCGGGAATGTCCTGGATAATGTTCAGACCGATAAGGTGGCGACTTGCGGGTTTGGCATCGGCAATCAGCCGTTCCATTTCCAGATACATCTCCTCCGTGATACCGCTTTCCAGCACACCGATATCAAGGCGAAAGGTTCCGGGCGGGTCGTTTGTCTCCCACCATTCCTTTACGTTAATGAGATAGCCGAGCGGCTCCACCACACGCCGGATTGCGCCTATAGTGCCTTTATGACAGTGGATGAAATAGGCATCGCGAATAACGGCGCGCTTGGTCGCTTCCGGCCACTTTTCATCCCACCTGTCGACCGAAAACGCCCACGCCAGCCACGGCAGCAGATTTGCCGGGCAGGTGTCCGGGTTCCACAGTTCACGAATACTGACCGGCGTTTTTTCAATTTCCGCACAGGCTTTTGCGGCAGCAACTTCAAGCGGTGATGAGCCGGTCGGCAGCAGTCGCGAATCACTCATCCGAGCCTCCGGTCACGACGCGGTATTCGGTACAGAAAGACGCCTGCGTACTGTTGAGCACGATGTCGGCCAGCGGTGCAGTCAGTTCGACACGCTGCACGCCTTCCACATGCAAAGCAGCATAAATGGCAGACAGACGGATGTCGCGCCCCAGCCGGTGCTGTGCCGTGATGTACGCTTCCAGTTTTTTCACGGCAGCAGCGCGGATGGGTTCGCTTTCGGGACCAGGGTAAAGGTAAAGCGTGGCGTTTATCTGGTATTCAACGATGGCGGCAGACTGCACGGTCACGCGGTCGGCCACCGGCCTGACGTCCTCGCCATTAAGGGCGTTACGCACCGCCGCCAGCAGGTCTTCGGATGCAACACCGTTATTTTCGCGAGACAGCACGGAGATGGTGACGCAGGCCGGAGAAGGACTGGTGACAGAGATATCCGCGACACGCCCGTCGGCACTGCGGCCATGATACTGATAGGCTCCCACTGACCCGGCGACGCTTAAGCCCTCAAAAGCCTGCTGAATACGCAGACGATAATCGGTGTCAGATTCCATCACTGCCGGTGTCGGTGGGATAGTCGAATCATCTGCCGGGGTAATAGTCAGGCGCGTGGTGTTGTAATTGGCACCAATCACATCAAGGTCATTACCGGCGGCACAGGCCAGCATCACCGCCCGTGCGGCCTCATTCACACGCTGACGCCAGATAAGCTCACGATAAGCATTTTCTTCCAGCAGTTTGACGAGAGGCTCAGATTCCAGTGTCAGGGTACGGGCGACCGCCTCCTGCTGATCTTCCGGGTAAAGGGAAATCAGTGTCGCCTTGCGTTCAGCGAGAATGGTTTCAAAGTCCAGCTCCTCGACCACATCCGGTGCGGGTAGCTGGTTCAGGTCGATAATCGGCATGGTTTCAACTCACAGGGATGGTTAACGAAAGTGGCTGGCCGGTGTCGTTGTGCTGGCCGGTTAACGTGACCGTCATTCGACCGTCAAAACTGCGCGCCGTGGTGACGGATGACAGGGTGACGCGGGGTTCCCATTTCAGCACCGCCATGTAACAGGCGACCTTAATCTGCAACTCAAGCGCCGGGGTCTGCGGCTGGTCAATCATTGACGCCAGCAACGAGCCGTAATCACGACGCATCACCCGTGAGCCGACCGGCGTGCGCAGGATATCGCCGATACTCTGGCTGATATGCTCAAGGTCAGAGACAGTCAGGCCATCACTGCGATTCATTCCGAGATAACGCGCTGTCATAGAGGACTCCCGGTTGTGCCGCCGCTGTCGCCGGGGTGTTTATGGGTATGCAGTACCTTACCGTTTGATGAGAGTTCACCACCGGTGTGTTCAATGTTGCCGCGCATCGTCCCGCCCTTCTGCACTTCCAGCGTGCCGGTAATCAGCCTGTTGGTGCAGACTACCTCCGGTGTGTCCAGGGTGACGCGGGTTGATGCTTTCACCATGACCACCGGCACCGTGGCGGTAACAGAATCAGAAGCCGTCACGCTGGCCGTTTTAATTCCGCTTACCGTGAGTGCACTGGTTTCGGGTTCATACTCAATCACCGCCCCGTCAGGGAAACGGATATGCAGGGCATCCGCCGACGCAGACGGCGCGGGGTTATCGCCGGAATAAATCCCCGGCAGAACGAACGCCGTGTCGAGTTCACCGCCCACAGCCAGAATCAGCACCTGTTCCCCCACGGAAGGTGCCCACCATGTGCGCGAACGTCCGGCACGATGGGTCAGCCACTGAAGCCAGTCGGTGCACATGCCGCCGGTCTGCACACGGCAGCGACCGGCGTTAAGGTCGGTTTCGACGACAAGGCCGGTGCGAATCATGTTGCGCAGTGCGCGCGCGAGTTCCTGAATATTTGCGAGAGTGTTCATAACGGGAAGGATGCCGCCGGGTCATACCGGCGGCAATGTGACGATGAGGTGTCGGGAATGGCACAACTAACGGTCGAGGTGCGCCAGAATAATCTCTTCAATCATCTGCACATCCTCACCGGTAAAGCCGAGCAGGGGACGCGCCGGATAATCAATTTTCTTACCGTCTTTCCGGTTTTCTTCCGACAGACCGAACTGATGCACACTGGCGATTTTCGGTGACTTTCCGCCGTAAAACTCCATTGATGCCTGTTCCGGGCTGGCGCGGATATGCAAAAAACGACTGGTGATAAGTTTCGCAAACATTTTTCGCTTAACACGACCGGTCTTTTTTCTGGCGCTCTGCTGCTGGCGTGGTGCGTAGGGTGTGCCGTCCGGGGCTTTCTGTGCCATCACCCGACGCTGCTGACTCTGCCGCAGGCGCTTCGCCAGTTCGGCACTCAGTCGCCGACGCCCAGACGGTGACAGCGATTCAGTCAGTCCGGCCAGCCGGTCTTCAAAACGCTTAAACTCATTCATCCCACTTGCTCACCAGTTCGCCATTGATATAAAGCTCCATCGGGCGGGTGACCGGCTCCGGCGGCGGAGGTTCCGGGATATTCTTCACATGCAGCGCGCCGTCCACCTCACTGACCAGCGTGCGCTCGGTCAGCATCAGGCTGATGCTGATATCAAAGCTGCTGTCATTGTTGATGTCTGCATAAAACGTGAAGCCCTTTTTCTGGCCTTCGTCGGTGGTCATGATGTCGGGCTGATTTTCCCGCAGCCACGCCAGCACCGGCACGATGAGCAGGTCAAAATCACCGGTAAAGTCGGTCACAATGACATTGAGCGTGTAACGCTTTTCGAATGACAACGACGCCGCCAGTGTGGAGGCAATACTCCCGTTATCCACGAATATCCGCAGCATATCGGGGTTAGTTTTCAGCACCGTGACGGCATCAGTCAGCGCCCTGCGCAGGCTGTCGGGGTTG
>SKET01002842.1_pt1 | contig 10116 bp, 8 predicted proteins | sample 4841461 | NCBI WGS metagenome assembly SKET01 (sample SAMN11008802, study PRJNA524170) | human gut metagenome | biome: Human fecal sample; material: Feces; isolation source: fecal sample from pouch patient p5 | host: Homo sapiens | place: Israel: Tel-Aviv | collected 2014-02-13
TCAAAAAATAGATGAAATCGCTATCAAATGTCATAAAAAAATGTTAAAATGAAAAAAAGAATAAAAAAAGGAGTGTCATCTATTATGCCATTTAGTAAAGATTTTCTCTGGGGCGGAGCAACTGCAGCTAATCAATGTGAAGGCGGCTATAATCAGGGAGGACGTGGGCTTGCCAATGTCGACCTTGTTCCACACGGAAAAGACCGTTTTCCAATTATTACAGGGGAAATGAAGCACCTTGAATTCGATGAAGACCATTTTTATCCAGCAAAAGAAGCGATTGATATGTATCATCATTGGAAAGAAGACCTCGCACTTTTTGCTGAAATGGGATTTAAAACCTATCGAATGTCTATTGCTTGGACAAGAATTTTTCCAAAAGGCGACGAACAAGAGCCAAATGAAGAAGGCTTGCAATTTTATGAAGATATTTTTAAAGAATGCCAACGTTTAGGAATTGAACCCTTAGTAACCATCACTCACTTTGATTGTCCTGTCCACCTAATTAAAGAATATGGTGGCTGGCGTAATCGAAAAATGGTTGGTTTCTATGAAAATTTAGCCAGAGCAATTTTTACTCGTTATAAAGGATTAGTTCGCTATTGGTTGACATTTAATGAAATTAATATGCTCCTCCATGCTCCATTTATGGGAGCAGGACTTGTTTTTGAAGAAGGAGAAAATAAAGAACAAGCCAAATACTTAGCCGCTCATCATGAACTATTAGCATCGGCTTTAGCAACAAAAATTGGACATGAAGTTGACCCAGAAAATAAGATAGGCTGCATGTTAGCTGCTGGAGATTACTATCCATTTGATTGTAATCCAGAAAATGTTTTTGAAGCTCAAAAACAAAATCATGATAATCTCTTTTTCATTGATGTTCAATCTCGTGGAAAATATCCAAACTACCTTTTAAAGAGATTAGAGCGTGAAGAAATTACACTTCCGATTGAAAAAGGCGACTTAGAAATCCTTGCTGAAAACACAGTTGACTTTATTTCATTTAGTTACTATGCAAGTCGAGTCGCTAAAGTCAAGGATGAGGATGCAGATAAATCAGCTGGAAATATCTTTGAATCTGTAAAAAATCCTTATTTAGAGGCCAGTGAATGGGGTTGGCAAATTGACCCACTTGGTTTAAGAATCACAATGAATTCTATTTATGACCGCTATCAAAAACCATTATTTATTGTAGAAAATGGTTTAGGAGCAGTAGATAAACCTGATGAAAATGGATTTGTAGCTGATGATTATCGAATTGATTACATGGCTGCACACATCAAAGAAATGAAGAAAGCAGTTGAACTTGATGGCGTTGAACTATTAGGTTATACTTCTTGGGGATGTATTGACTTAGTATCAGCAGGAACGGGTGAGATGAGCAAACGTTATGGATTCATCTATGTCGACCGAGACGATTATGGTAAAGGAAGTTTGAAACGGACGCCTAAGAAATCATTTAACTGGTACAAGAAAGTTATTGCAAGCAACGGTGAAGATTTAACAAATGAATAATTAAAAAGGGGGGCTTTCCTCCTTTTTTTATCAAACAAAACATTTCTTTGATTTAAGATTTTTATCTAGTAAGAAAAATTTACAATAGTTAAGCAAGTGTCCATTAAAAGGAAGCAGTGCTAGAACTTTTTTATGAAATATGATAAAATCGTGTATTGCGTAATTTTTAAATCCGCAGTCATGAAGTATGAAAAAGCCTCGATGATATTTAAGAAATTTAAAAAGTTACAAGTGAGATAAGAATGATGAGGATAAGAAGTGAAAAGTATTAAAAATACATGGAAGTTGTTTGCCCTAGACTGGAAGCGAATATTTAAAAATCCCGTGGCGACTTTTTTAATTGTCGCCCTAATGATAATTCCCTCTTTATATGCTTGGTTTAATATAAAAGCCCTGTGGGACCCCTATGCCAATACTTCGCAACTGCCAATTGCGGTCTATAGTGCAGATAAATCGGCAAGTTTTCAAGATAAAACCATCAATATTGGTGATGAAGTACTGAAAAATTTAAAGAAAAATCACCAATTAGGCTGGAAATTTGTTGATTCCAAAGCAGATTTAGATAAAGGTGTGAAATCTGGAAAATACTATGCTGGGATCTATTTACCAAAGGATTTTTCAAAAGACCTCTTAAGTTTCACCACGGGAGATATTAAAAAACCACAAATTGTTTATTCAATTAACGAAAAAATCAATGCCATCGCTCCCAAAATAACATCAAAAGGAGCCTCTTCTCTACAATCGCAAATTTCTGAAGAGTTTATCAAAACGGCAAGTAGTACCCTTTTAAAAACCTTCAATACAATTGGTTACGATATTGATAAAAACATGGTAAGTATTCAGAAGGTTAAATCAGCGATTTTATCAACTAATGATAATTTAGGAACCATTGATAAATACACTCAACAAGTTGTTGATCTTCATGGAAAAATGCCAGAAATTAAAGAAAAACTGGCAAAAGCTAATGAATTTATCACTTATTTACCAGAAGTAGATGCTTTAGGTCAAAAGGTCATTAAATTAAATGATAAAATGCCAGAAATTGATAAAAGTTTTTCACTCGTTTTGACCCTTCAAGAGAAAATACCTGAGATTCAAAATGCTGGGAAACAAATCTCGATGATTGATGATGACTTTGCGTCAGTAGAAAGTACCATGACTCAAGGCATTCAAGAAGCCAAACAAGGTTTACAAATTATCAATCAAGTCCAAAAATCAATGCCAGACATTAAAAAATTGGGACAAGATGCTGATAGTTTGGGGACTATAACCTTGGATGCGGCGAAAAAAATGCAGAGTGCATTGCCTAGCATTACAAATAGCGTTCAAATAACACTTCAATCAATTCAAGAGTTCTCAAAAAATACTTCATCCGTTATTTCTGTTATTGATCAAGCGATTGCCGATAATCAATTAACTGATGATGAAAAGGAACAAATAAATAGCTTAATTACCAATTTTACTAATAACATTGCTAAACAAAGAGAAGCCATTCAAAATATTGTTGAATATATGAAGCAGGTGCAAGAAAGCAATGGAAATCACGATTTAGATTCTACTATTGAGCAATTAACTAATCTAGATTCGCTCTTGTCAGAACTTAGTACCAGAATGAGTCACCTAAATGACTTAGTGCAAGAGGGTGATGTAACTAAGATTCGAGCTTATCTATCACAAATCAATGATGTAGTAAATAATATTTCTGATTTAATTAATAAAATTGATGTCAGTGAGATTAGTAGTACAATTAATAAAGCTCTAACAACATTAATTAATACCATAACAGACGCTAAAGGTTTATTAAATCAAGCTCAACAAATCGACTTTGATGCCTTACTAAATTCAACAAGCCAAACAGTTTCTAATGCTATTACCATTTTAGAAAAATATCAAGGCGAAATGCCAGCCATTAAACAAGAAATTCATGATGCGAATGTGATGTTAAATGGCAATATGACAACTATTGTTAATGCAATCAATGAGGGAGCTAATCTCTATAAAAATGAGTTTCCTACTCTTAAAAGTAAGTTAGGGACAGCTTCTGATTTCTTTAAAAATGATTATGCTGGTGTTCGTAAAGATTTGACAGATACCTTAACAATGGCAAATGATAAAATGCCTGATGTTGAGTCTGCTTTGAATCAAGCCAATGATTTAATCCAAAATGATTGGCCTGAAATCAAATCAGGAATTCAAAAAGCAGCCGCAGCTATTCAAAAAGGTGAAAAAGAAGTTGACTTAGGTGAAATCGTCAAACTCCTAAAATTAGATGCGACCAAAGAAAGTGACTTCCTGACACAACCAGTTGAAGTCCAAGAAAATCAAATCTATCCGATTGCCAACAATGGTTCAGCAAGTACACCTTTCTATACTGCGCTTTGTCTGTGGGTCGGTGCAGTCTTACTTTCAAGTTTGGCAACAACGGAGGTTCACTTATCAGATAAAGATAAAAAACGTTATTCTAAACGTGAACAATTCTTTGCTCGAATGGGAAGTTTCGTAGCCATTGGACTTGCTCAAGCCTTGATTGTAACGCTTGGAAATTATTTTGGTTTAGGAGTAGATGTAAGAGATCCATTCTACAGTGTTCTCTTTGCCTTACTAATATCCATAGCCTTTATGATAATGGTTTATGTTCTGGTCGCACTGTTTGGCAATGTAGGTAAAGGAATAGCGATTATCATCCTGGTTCTTTCCATTTCTGGTGGTGGTGGGAACTATCCAATCCAAGTTTCTGGAAAATTCTTCCAAGCCATTAATCCTTATTTACCATTTACTCATGCTGTCAACCTTTTACGAGAATCAGCGGGAGGAATTTACTGGCCAAATGCTTGGTTTGCGATAATCATTCTTGTAGCAGTATCAATAGTATTTGTTGCAATAGGTGCCTTCCTCTTCCCACACTTTGAAGATAAAACGAAGAAAATTTCCGAAATCGGAAGCAAGAGTCATTTCTTCCATTAATGTTAAGAAAACTACTGACAGTCTGGTCAGTAGTTTTTCTATCATTTATAATCATAATGAGCAAATAGTAAGGGAGAACTTGTGCTATAATATGTCTATGACAAAAGTAAACGAAGAACGTGTACAAGAAATTTTTAATAGTATTTCATCAGATTATGATAAAATGAACGCCATTATCAGTTTTAAACAACATGATTTATGGCGTGCTAAAACAATGAAAAGAATGGGAGATTTAACTGGTCTGTCTATTCTTGATTTGTGTTGTGGAACTGGAGACTGGACTTTTGATTTATCTGAAAGTGTCGGCCCTTCTGGTAAAGTAATTGGTCTTGATTTTTCAGAAAATATGCTTGAAATTGCTAAGGCTAAACTCAAAGAAGAAGCGAAGAAAAACATTGAATTTCTCCAAGGAAATGCAATGGCTTTACCTTTTGAAAATGAAAGTTTTGATGTAGTTACGATTGGTTATGGTCTAAGAAACACACCTGACTATCTTACTGTATTAAAAGAAATTTTTCGTGTGTTAAAACCAGGGGGCAGAGTAGTTTGTATCGAAACTTCACACCCCACATTGCCAATTTATAAACAAGCTTTTGAACTTTATTTTAAAAATGTCATGCCCTTTTTTGGTAAAGTTTTTGCCAAATCTTTAAAAGAATATCAATGGCTTCAAAAATCAGCAGAAGATTTTCCAGATGCCAAGACGCTTGAAGAACTTTTTAGAAAAGCTGGCTTTGTTGCCGTAGACTATCAAAAACATGGCGGTGGAGCAATCGCAAGTCATTTTGCCACTAAATCCAAAAAACCTAAATCAAATATTCGTATTGGTAAAAAGTAGTCGGTCAATAAAAAATAAAAATTTCGAGGGAAAAATATGCCTTATAAACGTTATGGGGAAATTTTTAAAAAACTACGAGAACAAAAGAATTTTTCGCTTTCTCATTTTTCAGAAATAGGTATTTCAAAAGCGAGTTTATCAAGATTTGAATTAGGTCAAACCATGATAAGCTTTGAACGCTTGGATAGTGCGCTGCAAGAGATGAATGTGACTTTAGCTGAGTATGAACATTTTATCAATAATTTTTCAATGGATTATAAAGAAGAATTTTTAGAAGATATAATTATTGCGGATATTGCAGATGACGTCGATAAACTTCATAGTCTCTATTTAGAAGCTATGGAATATGATTCAAAAATGCTAGCTTATTGTGCTAAAAGTCGGTATGAAACACTGACACAAATGGAAGCTGACGATGTGGTTGAATATCTCTATGACGTTGGAGAATGGGGCTATTTTGAACTTTCAATTTTTTATCTGACTTTGGATAGTTTCAGTGAACGAGAAATTATGTATTTGATGAAAGAACTATGGGGGAAGAGTAAACACTTATATGGTGTTTTTAAATATCGCAGAAGAGTTCTTCAATCTTCGTATCGAGCGGTCGTTTTGCTTTCCTCAAAAGGAGCTCGTGACTCAGCTAGAAGTATCTTGCAAAAAAGTTACCCTAAAGATTATTTCTACGACCTCTATGTTGAAAATCTAAGAAATCTGGCACATGGTTTTTATAGCTATTGTTTCAAAGACAAGATAAGCGGTGAAAAGCAAATCAAAAATGCCATTGAAATTTTTGGGCAAGTTGGATATGAAGATTTAGCAGATTATTATCAAAAACGATATCAAAAGCTTTTAGGAAAATTATTAACATAAAAAAGTCTCCAGATTACTTCGTTGCATTTTTGCAATGATTTAAAAAGGAGACTTTTTTTCTGCTAGAATAAAATTAAAGATAAAAGAAAGCGCGCTTGATTATCAAGAAAAAATAAAAAAGGAGGAAATATGTTAAAAAAAGAAAGAGAAATGAGAGAGAAAATTTTGAATCGAATTGAGAAATTGCTACAGGCAGGTTCAAAATTAAACGAAGCAGAAAAGAAAATACTGATGGACTATTATGAACAGATTGAAAAATCTAAAAATATGGAATTTGAACTCGTTCATCTTAGAAATGCCTTGCTTCCTTTGGTGATTTCTTCTCAACATTCTTTAAATGTCTTAAAATTTTACAAGGAACTTCGTTCAGAGCGAAAGGTGACTTGGGGCGAGGGAAGTTCTTTACTGACTGGGATAGCTCAATTTCCAGAAAAAAATGAAAGGAAACACTTATGAAAACAAAACAAATTTATGTAAGTCTTATGACTTCAGCAATCTTGCTATCAGCAGTTACTCCAATAATAGTTAATGCTGATGTCATTAGTTCTAACGGGACAACAGAGCAAGTTTCTAATAGACAAGCTTCAAACACTGATGTACAAGGACAATTTGAACCCTATGTTTCTGTTGAGGATAACCAGTATGTTTTAAATATTCCGGAAAATATTCAGGTTAGCCAAACTGAGATTGAACAAGTAAAACAACAAATTAATGCTGTAAATCAGCAAGTTGAAACGAATAAATTAATTATAAATCCTATCACTAAAGAAATTGTGAATCGTGCCTCTACCCTGAAATCATCGGGATACACCTATGGGAATTTTTGGTGGGGAACTTGCTACTACTTCAGAAGTAATGCAGCAGTTTATCAAATGGACCATGATTTAGATAATTGGGCTATCGGTTCAGGTCTTGTTGGTATATTTGCCCCACCAATTGCTGCTCTGGGTGGTGCTTATTATTTGAAGGTTAAAAGTGATTTAGATTATATGAATAGTATCCACCAAAAGGATTATCTTAATATGGAGGTAAACTGGGTGGGAGTCTATTCAATTTATGTTCCGTAAGGAGGTAGAGTGATGTTTTTAGTTTTATGGCTGGCGATTATCGTCATCTCATTTCTTTTACAAATCTATGTTTGGCCACGAATTCCAAAATCAATTTTTAAGTATAGAGGTTTAGTCTTATCTATTTCTCTCATTATTCTTATTTTTGTTGTAAGAATACCACTAGAAATTACTGCATTGACACTTCCATTTTATTTGATGATGTTTTTCGGGCTCTTTCTTTTTTGGAAAGATAGAAAACTTTAAGTAAATCTGTAGTTAAAAAATTAAAGGTACTCGATTGAGTGCCTTTTTGAGTAAATTTATACAGGTGATGTGTATATTATTAAAAGTACAAAACATAAGGAATCTATTTTATGGTATAATAATCTTGCTTAAAAATTTATTAAAATAAGCGTTAGTAGGGAAGTAGTAATGAAATTAAAAGATATAGAGAAATCAACAAATAAAAATCTTTATCTGCTTTTTCTAAGTGTACTCGTGGGCTTGACTGCGGGTTTTTTGGCCAGTCTTTATCGGTTGGCACTGGAAAAAGCTGAAACTTGGGGCTTGAGTATTTATCGCTTTGTTAGCTCACACATTATTTTTATTCCCCTCCTTATTTTGGGTTTGGCTTTCTTAGCCTTTGTGGTTACTTTCTTTATGAAGAAATATCCGATGAGTTCAGGTTCTGGGATACCACAAGTTAAAGGGCAATTACAGGGTTATTTTAAAAATAATTGGTTCACGACTGCTTTTGCTAAATTTATCGCTGGGACTTTAGCAATGTTTGCAGGTCTATCACTGGGGCGTGAGGGTCCCTCAGTTCAACTTGGGGCTTCAATGGGTCAGATGGTTTCTAGCCGGTTGGCTGAAACTGAACGTCATAAAAGAATTCTAATTGCTTCTGGAGCATCTGCTGGTTTATCTGCTGCTTTCAATGCACCTTTGTCAGGTGTCATGTTTACTTTGGAAGAAGTATTTAAATACTTTTCTCCATTGATTTTATTAACTTGTATGACCTCAGCAATGGTTGCTGATATGGTTGCACGAATAATGTTTGGGAGTGGTCCAGTTTTTCATTTCCAAATTGTTGGTTCAATTGAACTCTCCAATTATTGGCTACTTATTATTTTAGGAATTATTTTAGGATTTTTCGGTGCTTTTTATAACTGGACACTCCTCACAAGTCAAAATTTGATGAAGAAAATAAAGAGTCCATTTCTTCGTGTTTTACTTACTTTTTTAGTGGTTGGGGCAACTGGTTTATTGTTTCCTAATATAATTGGGAGTGGCCATCGTTTAATGGATTCCTTTAGTTTAGGAATGGAATTAGCCTTTCTATGTTTGATTCTCATTGGGAAATATCTGATTTCAATGGTATCTTATGCTTCGGGTGTGCCAGGAGGAATTTTCTTTCCCCTGTTAATTTTGGGTGCTAGTCTTGGAGCTGTTTTTGCGACAATTGTTATTTCACTTTTTCATCTTCCAAGCCATTTATTTGCCAATCTAGTAATTTTAGCGATGGCCGGGACTTTTACAGCAATTGTTCGAGCACCGATGACTGGAATCCTTCTTTTGGTGGAAATGACTGGTTCATTTGACCATTTACTTCCTCTGGCTCTTGTTTCTTTAATTGCTTATGTCGTTGCTGATTTATTACAATCTGAGCCAATTTATGATTCCTTATTAGACAACATGTTGAAAGAAAAAGAAATTGATGTTGATGATTCGGATAAGCAGATGATGTTTGAAACAATTGTTCAATTTGATTCAGTTGCGGATCGTAAGAAGTTGTCAGAGATACATTTACCAGAAGGATGTTTGCTGGTTTCGGTTCATCGTTCAGGTAAGGATATCATTCCACACGGGAATACTGAATTACAAGCAGGAGATTATTTGACCTTTTTGATTAGACGAGAAGATGAAGTGATTGCTAGAGAACAACTTCGTCAGGTTTTAAATGAAAAATAAAAAAGTGATATTCTATCACTTTTTTTATTTGCTTAAATATTGCCAAAGGATTGATAAAAACAGACTCACAGCATAAGCGCTGTTAAATAGAACCATATTTCTCAGTGAATAAACAAAGCTGCGAGGACTTGGAACTTGACTAGCATGAGATTTTAGATTCTTTCTGATAATTGGAAAAGTGAGTAAACTAAGTAAAGTTGGCCATTCAAATATTCTAAAGATAAATCCAATAATAATAGCTAAATAGGAAGAATACATCAAAAGTTGAAAAAGTTTGATTCCGTTTGGACGACCGATATAATAAACTAATGTGTAACGATGATTTTTTATATCGCTATCTAAATCACGTAAATTATTGGCCAGCATGATGTTTGCAATGGTAAAAATGAGTGGTAAACTTGCAATTATCATGGCGATGGCTGCAAAAATACTACCAGTAAAGCTAAAAGAGTCGTTTGTGAAATCAAGATTTAGGTTAAAAATAGGTGATTGAGCGCTGTTGATTAAGATGATCATTGCAAAAATTCCAAAGCCCATTGTCCCACCAGAAAAAATTTCTCCTAAAGGCATACGTGAAAGTGGAATAGGACCGTAAGTATAGAAAACGCCAATAAAGAAGACGATTCCACCAAGAATAAAGAAAAGCCAGCCAACAAAATAAGCGAGGAGAAATCCTAAAAGAAGGCTCAAAATAAGCATAAACAAGATAATAGAAGCTACCAATCGGGTGGAAAGATTGGCTTGACCAATGATATTTTCTTGCTTTTTATAATCTTCATCTTTGGCTTTTTTGAAATCTTGATAATTGTTAATAGCAGTTACGGTCATATCAAAAAGGAGCATTGCTATTAAAAATAAGAGAGATAGGCCAATATTTATCATTTTAAAATAGCTTAAACTAAAAAG
>SKET01002851.1_pt1 | contig 10091 bp, 11 predicted proteins | sample 4841461 | NCBI WGS metagenome assembly SKET01 (sample SAMN11008802, study PRJNA524170) | human gut metagenome | biome: Human fecal sample; material: Feces; isolation source: fecal sample from pouch patient p5 | host: Homo sapiens | place: Israel: Tel-Aviv | collected 2014-02-13
ATTAACCCGTAATTTATTCTAAGTTCATTTTTTATCAAGTTTGTATTCCAGAATAAATGATTATATTCTATTGGAAAAATAGTTTTGGTCTCAGATGAATAAAAAGCATATGCTACATTTTGCATAAATTTCTTTCTCATATTTTTCTTTGAATATTTCTGTATCCCACAAATCCATATGTCATTTATACCAGCAGCGTCATATAACTCATGTCTTTCTATATAATCTGTTGAAATAGGAGAACACTGATATTCAATTACATATTTTTTATTTTTATATTCAAACATAATGTCTGGTCGTTGTTTTGTTTCTGGTATCCAACCTTCCAAAACTGCATTTTTAACGTTTGGCTGTTTTTTAATCCATTCAAATAGATCTCGTTTCCCTTTTAAATGCTCTTCGGTTTCAGGTTCATTATATTGATAATCACACGACATCTTTTCCATATGTCTAAAATATGGTATTTTGATTTTACCATGACAGTATTCGTATGGTTTATTACAAACGGGACAAAGTAGAATTTTCTTTTCTGCCCATTTTTTAAGCTGCTCCTTATCATGTGTTCCATCATAACAATTGATGATTTCGTTTCCTAATTTACAAGTTAAAATAGTAATGACCTCACTTTCAAACTTATTTTCTATTTTCTTCTGAAAATTTCTTAATATAGTATTTATTATGCATAGCCTTTGACCAATTGATTGCGCGTGCAATTTTCTTAATTTTTGTTCCACCATCTGTACAACCACCTGTACTAAAATCACCAACTGTAATGTTTTCAATTAGATACTTGTGAAATTCGCTCCGATTTGGAATCTGAAGATTATGGCTTCCTGGTGTTACATATGTACTTGTTTTCATAAATTAAATCTCCTCTGTTTTCATAATTTTTATTTGTCATTGGACTCGCTCCTTTAATTGAGTGATGACTATAAGTTTCATATATTTATTCTCTTTATTTAAGTCTGACTATTAACAAAATACATCATCTCTACTATAATTACTCTCGATGCATCACTTTGGAACCCGTTAACCAATACCACGACTGATACAAGATCAGGTACGGAAAGGAAGTGGCATCATAGTTTTCGACATCTTAGAAAGACCTCCTTGGTGTGGTATGATTTTTATACACGAGAGGAGCGTCAATGACACAATTGTTAATAGTCGGTTCTCCAGTTGTCCTAGTAACAGCTATTTATTTTGCTAAGTATGTATTTAGCCAAGTTGTAAGCATGGTTAAATATTTAGTGCAAAAGCACTACGAGGTAAAAGAACTTAAAATGTTGCTCGACGCTGGAGTAGACAATGCCGTAGTCGCAAACGACTACATTTCTTTTGGATCAGAGCAGCAGTCTGGAACGTTAGATTCTGACTTGCCGCAATAATCCAAAGCAACCGTGGATGAAACATCCGCAAAATAACTTATGCAGTGGAAGATATTTTCTAGGGATATCTTCGCTGCATATTTATATTCAAACATTGTAAAATGTTTAAACATCATAACCTAAACTTTTAGCTTTTCTTTTGGCTTCTGCTTTTTCATCTGCTTCAGACTTCAATTTTGCACAACCACAACTTGGAATCCATGCTTCTATGTAATTAATGCATCTCTGAAAATCACCTTTTCTTGTTCTTGAAATTTTTGAACCTAAACCGGCATACTTTCTAGCATCCGTATAAAGTCTCATAACAAAAATTCTAAAATATTTTTTTATTTCAAAAGCATCTCCTCCAATAATCTGACACACTCTTTTCTTTGCAGTTTCAATAATTGCATTATTTTGATCTGTAGTTATTTCTTCGTTAAATTCAATCTTTTCAATTTTAGCTTTTATAGTGTTCACATCGTCAGTTAGCCCATTAACTGCTGTCGTGACAATTCCTAATTGTTTTCCCATATTATTCAAATTCATTGCAGTTTGACCAGTAATATTCATCAATTGCTGCATATCCCAGTTCTCTGTTTCGTATTTTTTTGTCATTTCATTCATAAGTAAATCCTCCTAAAGTTTAATTGTTAATGTTTCTTAATAAATTATCAGCCCATGCATAAATTGCATTGACGGCATTGATATAAGATTTCCGCTCATAATCCGGCAATTCATTTAAATGTTCTGCTAGCCAAACATAACCACCAGTTTTTTCAATGAAATCGGCAACTCTTGAACAAAAGAAAATAGTAGAGTTTTTAAGTTTTTGATTATACTGTTCCGTTGGAGTAGTCTCTTTCATATTCTCTATTTGTTTTCTTAAGTCTTGGAGTTCTAAAACTTTTTCATCAAACTGTGATCTCAAATTTCTATAATCTTCTTTCCACCCTTTTAATTCTCTCTTAGTAGACTCATAATCTTCAGGAATTTGTGGATCTTCTTTTAATCTCCTAATTTCTTCAATATATTTTTCTGCTTCACGTTTTGTAATTTTCTTTGTTGTGTCTAAAGACTCAATAAGAGACTCTTGTTCTTCCTCTGACAAATTCTTTATCATTGATAGAGCAGTAGACTTTGATACAATTCCTGTATCCATTAACTCCTCTAATTCAGGAATCATATCTGCTAACATTTTGTAGTTTTGCAGTGTATCTACAGACATGCCTAACTTAGCTGCAATATCAGATTGAGTAACTGCAATTACCGAATTATTCGGTTTTTGCTCGTATTGATTGGAACCATTTCCTTGATGAACCCCATACAGCCTCTCTAATTCCTTAATTCTCCGTCCAACTTTCTTCGCAGAACCTCCAATGTCTCCACGCTGACGAATATTTGTTTCAAGTAGATCTTTAATTATGGAATCCTCGTCTTTATATGTTTTGATTTCACACATGATCTCAGGAATTCCTAATTCTTTACAAGCTCGTACTCGTTGATGTCCAGACACAATTACCATATCTGTAGTAACAACAATCGGTTCAATAACTCCACTTGTCCGAATAGATTCTAAAAATTCACTCCATTTTTCGCCTGTCATATCATCAAAGAATTCATTATTTCTTGAATGTGGTTTTAATTCATCAATATTTATCTGTTGCATTTTTCTTCCTTTCTTTAAATGAAATTTGGTTTTCAAGTTACAAATTACTAAATAATGTTTATTTAATGTGGGGACATATCTTAATTCACCATTTAGAAATATTTTCTAAAAAAATAGAATTGTCTGTTTGTTAAAATGAAATTATTGCAATTCCATTTAGTAGGACATTTATTTATTCTCTCTTTGTATCCTTTGTTTTAATGAAATCGAATTTATCAAAAACACTAATATCTCGAATCTTGTCCAGATAAGAAGTGTATTTTTCTTTTTCATATAATTTGTTATATTTGTTATTTTCAGAAACTACGTATTGATAAATTTCCATGATTTCATCTTTTGAATAATTCACTGTTTTATTTTTTAATAATTGCTGATATTTCTGAGCAAGACTTCTTTTGTTGTTTGTTTCGTGTATAGTTTTCTCACTATATTTATAAGAAGATGTATGTTCTTGTTGATCTTCAGCAAAAGTATCTACATATTTTTTATTCTCTGGTCTTCCGTAAATATTTGCTAATCTTTTGATACTTTTATTTTTATCAAGAACAAAATCCGAATGTCTAAATATGTAAATCAGGTTTGCCTCTTCTAATAATTTGTTATAATCAATAATTGATTTAGTAGAGATGCCGGATATTTCTGAAAGATAATCGATTGTAAAATTGCCGACAACTCTGTTTTTATATTCGCCATTTGGCAAATAAACTGTAATCTGACTACTTATAGTTCCAATAAGAATTACAAAATATTTTAGTAGCAAGAAGTTGTTCACATTTTTAATCTGAAAAATTTTCTGAACTTCTTGAAAAGTAATAATAGTAAATTTATGTTTGTTAGTATCTAAATACAAATCATAGCAATCCAGAACTAGATGCTTGTTTATTTCTTTTATCAAACGAATCATCTTATTATCAATAAGTTCATTTACTCCACACTTTATATAATCAAAAATACGATTTCGTCTATCTGGAATGTCTCCGATAAGATAAAAAACAATTTGCTGATATGTAATACATAATCGATCTTGCTGCGCCGGAACTGACATAGTTTGCAATACACAGTAAGTCGCCAAAGCATAGTTAGAAAAATTATTATCTTCCAACAACTGTTCCGGTATAAATAAGGATATTTTATTGTTCCATTTTTCTTCTTTCATTCTTCCTCCCATAAAGCCTATAAAATCTACATGGTGTAAAAAGTGTGTAATTTTTGACATATCGTCTTGCAAGTGTAGAGAAAAAATTGACAAAAATTACACACTTTTTTAAGTTAATACAATATTAATGTATTCAGTATTAATGATTCTTTAACCTCTTGTTCCAAGAGGCTGTATATCTTTTCATATTTGTTTCTCTCATTTAAATATTCTCTCTTTAAATTTTTAAATATCATCTTGTTGCATTTCTTCTTATCCATTTAATCTGTATTCATTGAATTTTTATATCCATTAAATATTTCTCTTAATGTTAATTTCTCTTATTTATATTTCTGATTAAAAAAAATAAGACAAGTGAAATTAATCACCTGTCTCTTAATTCGCTTATTATCCATTAAATTTTATCTATTCCACAGGAGCATCAAAAATAGTTACGTGTTTTGTTGATGCGATTGGATCGCTTTCTGCAGCAATTCCATATTTTATTAGATTACTATTTACGACTTGTTCAATCATTTCTCTGTATTTTGGAACAAATTCATATGATTCCAATGGATAACAGGATTCTACATTGTTATCATAGCAATAATCTGCTTGAATCTGTACAGTATCAATATTGTATATATTTTCTAACTCCAATAAGATATCCTTATACAATTGTCCTCTGGTAATATTGAAGTGTTCCTCTAACAATTTGTATTTTGGACTCATTTTAGAAAACCATGGATTATACGGTTTCTTATATGTAGGAATCTGTTTAACCTGTTCTTGCCGCGAAGACAATTGTTCTTCAACCTTACCAAGTCTTTCTTCGTATTTTTCCATGATATTTGTAAATTTGTTCAATGAATTTGCAACGAGTGATACATCCGTAATTCCATTACTGCGATACATTTCTACGATATTCCAAACCCAATCCATAAATTTGTTTGCTACTGAACTTCTAGACCATCTACAAATTTCCATGATTCCTCGCTGCGTGTAATACACAGTTTCTACATTCACACCGACACCCCCATTCTTGGGGTAGCGGACTTCCCACATTCTGAGGCACAAATTTTCAAGTCTATCTTTGTGTTTTAAGTGAATTTTCTGAATTGCTTTTGCAGGATTTGCGTATTCTAATGCTTGTCCAATTTGTTCACGAGTCAGAAGAATATCATCATTCATATTTCTATAGAAGTTACATTCCAGGTTTCCAAGTTTTCAGTTGTTACTAATTTTAAATTGCTCATATCATTTCTCCCTTTATTATTAAAAATATTTGAACGGTTTCTTTGCTTCATACTTTAATTCTCTTAACGATTTAAAAATTTCTATAAAAATTCATAGTATTGTGCTACTATGTAAATATCAAAAGGAATAGGAGAGTAATACTATGAGTTTTTTGGATGAATTAAATGAAATATCAAAAACACCGGAGGAAGCTGCTACAGAAAAGTATCAAGATGATTATCAATATGGTATGAAGTTTGCTGAATATGATTTCATGGAAGTTAAAAGCGATATAAAAGAAAAGGCAAAAGAGGGTAAGTATATTACAGAAGATGGCAAAAGGATTATTTCTTTCTATGAGGAATGTTATTTAAATAAATTTTCTCGTCCTATTGTAGAGGATTTGTCATTTTCTGAAAACAGAATGATAGAAACAAAAGTACAATTTAAATTTGAAGGAATCGGATATTATGATGGCTATGTTCATCATATAAATAAATTAGCTGAAGAAAATGGAATGTCAATGAAGGTTGTAGGGACTGTACTTAGAGAAACAGATTTAGGAGTGGATCAAGAATTTGATCTTCCTGATCCGCAAATTTTTCATTCAAAAATGTATAAACCATTAAAGATAATGTTGCATTGTAGAATTGAGTTTTAAATATAGTAATATATTCTGATTAATTTGATGTGTTTTTAGAAAAATAGAAGCTTTTGTCGAAATATGTAAAAATATCTTGATAAAAACACGAAAGTGTAGTATTATAATTATAAATTGTAGGTGTTTTAGAGTAGTAATAAATAGTAATTATAATTTATTTTATAGTTGCTAAAAACAGAAAGGGCAGAAGAGTTCATTAGAATTCTAATCTGCTCTTTTTGTTTTATTTGATACAGACACATAACAAAGCAAACATACTTTCGATTTTATATGGATAAATTTTAAATTTTTTGTTATGATACATATAGTAGGAGGTGTGCTGCATGAATAATAAGTCATATATTGCGATTGATCTAAAAAGTTTTTACGCGTCAGTGGAGTGTATAGAACGTGGCTTGGATCCAATGGATACGAATTTAGTTGTTGCAGACAACAGTCGTACAGAGAAAACAATTTGTCTTGCAGTAACGCCGTCTTTGAAATCATATGGTATATCTGGAAGACCAAGATTATTTGAGGTTGTGCAGCGGGTGCAAGAAATTAATGCAACAAGATTATATCGATTGAAAAAGAATGAGTTTCCCGGACAGTCATATAGTAAAAAAATTCTTGATACAAATCCGGATTTAAAAGTTGATTATATTGTGGCTCAACCACGTATGGCTTTTTATATGAAATATAGCACAAGGATTTATAATATCTATTTGAAATATGTTGCTCCTGAAGATATCCATGTGTATTCTATTGATGAAGTATTTATGGATGTGACTTCTTATTTGAATACGTATGGATTATCCGCTAAAGAACTTGCACAGAAGATGATATTGGATGTCTTGAATACAACTGGAATTACTGCAACCGCAGGAATAGGAACTAATTTGTATCTTTGTAAAATAGCAATGGATATTGTTGCCAAACATATACCTGCAGATGAAAATGGTGTGAGAATTGCAGAATTGGACGAAAAGTCATATCGAGAGAAATTGTGGGAACATAAACCATTGACTGATTTTTGGCGAGTAGGTAGAGGGTATATTAAAAAATTAGAATCTGTAGGACTATATACAATGGGCGATATCGCAAGATGTTCTCTTGGAAAAGAGTCAGATTATTATAATGAAGACTTGCTGCGTAGAATGTTTGGTAAAAATACAGAGCTTTTGATTGACCATGCATGGGGTTATGAACCGGTTACAATTGCAGATATTAAAGCGTATAAGCCGGAGAGCAATAGTATTGGAAGCGGACAGGTTTTACACTGTGGAACTGATTTTTATAAAACGAAAATTATTATGCGTGAAATGACTGAGATGCTGGTCTTAGATTTGGTTAGTAAAAATCTTGTAACGGATCAGATTGTATTAACGATTGGCTACGATAGAGAAAATCTATTAGATTCTTCCAGAATGAGTAAGTATAAGGGAGAGTTCTCTCTTGATCAATATGGGAGAAAGATTCCAAAACATGCTCATGGAACAGCAAATTTAGATAGTTATACGTCTTCTACTAGCGTGATTGTAAGAGCTGTGCTTGATTTATTCAGTAGAATTGTAGACGAAAATTTACTTGTCAGAAGAATCAATATGTCTGCAAATCATGTGATTAGCGAAAAAGAAGCGAAACAGGATAGATATGAACAGCTTAATTTATTTGATATGATTGCTGAAAAGGAAGATGCAGTAGACCAGGAACAACTTAAAAAAGAAAAAGATATTCAGAAAGCTATCTTGGATATCAAGAAAAAATTTGGGAAAAATGCAATTTTAAAAGGTATGAGTTTACAAGAAGGAGCTACTGCAATAGATAGGAATAATCAAATTGGTGGACATAAAGCATAGGGGTGTGTTATGGGTAAATACGATGATATTATTGATCTGCCACATTTTGTCTCTAAAAAATATCCTCAAATGAGTATGCGAGATAGAGCTGCTCAATTTTCTCCATTTGCTGCATTGACAGGTTATGATGCAGAAATTAAAGAGACTGCAAGATTAACAGATAAAAGGATTGAATTTGATGAGGATGTTTTGGACAGGCTGAACGAGAGATTAAGTATTTTAAGAAAATGTTTAGATGACAGTGATGTTGATCCGGATGTCAGAATCACATATTTTGAGAAAGATTTAAAGAAAGATGGTGGAAAGTATATTACAATGAGTGGGAGAGTGAAGAAGGTACACGAATACAGAAATGTTGTAATATTTGAAAATGGAACTGAGGTACCGGTTCATGATATTAGTGATATAGATGGGGATATATTTAATAAATATTATTGAAAAAATTAGGCTCGCAATCCCATTAGCTTTAGCTGATGGGTAGTTCACGGTATTGGATGATTATAGGGTGATTATAAATAATAGCAGTTGGTTCTTAAGGACTTATCTTAGGAATTAGCTGCTTATTTTTTGTGTCAGTAATTTTGAAAATATGGTACTTCGGTAGAGAGGTAATTTTGTGTGATGTTTTTATACCGGGGGATGCCAGTATTTATGTGGGTACACTTAGGGGTAAGATGATGTGGTTTTATAGATTTTGATAGGGTGTTTTATATGTAATTTTTGGGAATATAAGTTGAGTTCGGGAAAATGCAGTAACGGTACGAGTTTGTTTGGGGTTGGAATCGATATTGTAGTGGATTTGGGTTATTTTTGGACTGTTTAGAATGCTAGAAATGCAGTGTTTATGCTTTGTTGGTCGAGAGAGTTCCCGAAGTATTTTTGGGTAATTTTGTGGATTTTTGAAGTGGGAGATGAAAATTTTGGTATGGAAATCGGAGGTCGAAATTTTGGTAGTGAGGTGTGGATAGAACCCATACCTGCTATATTTGATGCATAACATACGTCAAAAATGTTTAATACCGCCCCTATTATGGAATGGCATAATACTACACTATTACGCTATTTTATGGACATTTGCACATTCATCATTTCTCCAAAATTTTATAACTATGGACTTATTCAAAATAGGGGCGGTTTATTGGTGATTTTGGTGTGGGACTTTGTCATAACAGGAGAGGACAAAAAGGATTTATAAATTCGGAGCAATACGTATTAATACGTGTACTTCTCGTGGCGTTCGGGGGATTATTGTACGAATATTTATACTAAAAAGTTATCAACATAATGTGAATAACTCAAAACATAATGTGAATAACTTTTAACTTCAAAAACGACCTTCCCCACCAGACACACAAAATAATGCCAAAGTCAATCCATATTCCCCACTTTCAATCTAAAATAACCTACAAATGATTACAACATCACCACCCAGTCACCATTTTTAAATTAAACATATCCACACTATGCGTATAAATATACATAACAATATACATAAATATACATTACAAAAGGATTACATCACACAAAATAATAGTATTCAAATAATAGCAATAATTACTAATTTTAATAAATCTCCTCATACCAAACCCCATCACACGAGGCCACACTTAATAACAGTCTGCCAATCAATACACTACTAATATACATATACTATCTATAATTATACAATACTACTATAGCTATCATAGTTATATAACATACATGCATACATGTCTGTGTCTTTTTCTTCTTTTGCTTCTTTAAGATCATCAATCAAAAATCTAATAAAGCCGTTAAATTGCTTATCAGTCATCCCCATATCTTTCAATACCTCCATTCTGATTCCCTCCATTTCTTTCCGTAGGCACTTGTCATTACCAACTATAATTATAATAACACTAAAATTAGTGCAAAGTCAATCACTAAAATCAGTGTCAAAAAAGTATTTTATCTTTTCTTCTTCCGTCGGTATGATCTCGATAACATCCGACGGTTGGCATCTTAAAATAAGACAGATCGTATTGATTGTATCAGTAGTAATACCTTTACCTTGCCGTATGTTTTGCATGGTAGCTTGACTTAATATCTTATCTTTACGTATTTTGGTTGCATTATATCCATGCTCTACGAGTGCTTTTAATATATCTATCTTGTACCTAAACATGATGCATACAATCCTTTACTTATTATGATATATCTATTATAC
>SKET01002855.1_pt1 | contig 10085 bp, 8 predicted proteins | sample 4841461 | NCBI WGS metagenome assembly SKET01 (sample SAMN11008802, study PRJNA524170) | human gut metagenome | biome: Human fecal sample; material: Feces; isolation source: fecal sample from pouch patient p5 | host: Homo sapiens | place: Israel: Tel-Aviv | collected 2014-02-13
CCGCCGGTACCTACGCCTGCCACCAGAAAATCCACCTGCCCCTCTGTGTCCTCCCAGATTTCCGGTCCTGTCGTCTTAAAATGTGCATTTGGATTGTTCAGGTTTCCACCCTGACCGATCACGACACCTCCCGGTGTTTCTTCCAGAAGCTGTGCTGCCCTTTCACCTGCACCACCCATATTTTTCTCAGCCGGTGTCAGATAGACTTCTGCACCATAGCCGTTCAGAATCTGAATTCTTTCTTTTGACATATTTTCCGGCATGCAGATATACGCCTTATATCCTTTAGCAGCCGCTGCCATTGCAAGACCGATCCCGGTATTTCCTGAAGTTCCTTCAATGATCGTTCCACCCGGTTTTAATTTTCCTTCCTGTTCTGCTGCCTCAATCATGTTCACTGCAATCCGGTCTTTTACACTTCCACCCGGATTAAAATATTCCAGTTTCCCAAGGATCCTTGCCTGGCTTCTCTCAAGTTCCTCAATTCTGTGAAGCTCCACAAGCGGTGTTCTTCCTGTAAGTTCTAATATGCTGTCATAGATTCTTCCCATTTTTTCTTCCTCTTTCCGTTTTCTATTTCCATTTGATCAGACTGCTCTCCAGTTTTTTTACCAGCACATCAATGATCGTAACCACGATTCCCATCAGGACAATTCCGGCTATCACATTGGTATAATCTGCATAATCCGAAAATTTCTTTACAAAATATCCAAGACCGGATGTTGCTCCGAGTAGTTCTGCTCCTGTCAGACACAGGAACGCTCCTCTAAGTGTTCCCGGAAGTCCTCCAATAATATCCGGTAACGTATAAGGAAGAATGACCTGAAAAAGCATCTTCGGAGTCGATACGTTCATAACCTTCGCCGACTGAATGATCTTCGGATCCATCCCACTGACTCTGGCGATCATCGTCTGAAATGTAGGCCAGAACACTGCTGAAAAAATCACAAAAATGGATGCGATTTTAAATGTAGGCATCACCGCTACCACATAAGGCGTATATACAAGTGGCGGAATCGGGCTGATCACATTGGCGATCGGTACGACTGCTTCTCTAAGTCTTGGAATCCATCCGGTAAAAAGCCCTAAAAACACGCCCAGAATTACCGCCAGTCCAACGCCCCACGCCAGCAGGACAAGGGAACTTACAACTCCGGCAAGCATCAGCTCTTTCTGTTCGATAAAGACATAAAATACATTTTCCGGTGCCGGCACCAACACAGGATGTGTAAACCCAAGCTTATAAGCACTTTCCCATATTCCTAAGAACAGGAAGGTAATAAATGCAATGTCGATCGCACTTTTTCTTCTGTCTTTTATGTATTTGACTAAAAATAAAACTTCTGCAAATACAATCACCGCCAGATATGCTATCGGTGATTCCACTTCCTGGTCTGTTTTCAAAAAGAGAACCAGAAAAATATTGATAAGAAACGCTATATTTGCACGATTTACCAGAATACTCACAGAACCACCTCCTCACCGATTTCTTCTGCCACACGGTTATGAAACAGCGAAATCAGTTTCTGATGAAGTTTTCGATAGTCATCCGTTCCGGCAAGCTCTTCTTTTCTTCGCGGATAAGGGATCGTAACCGGAATCTCCGCACGGATTTTTCCGGGTTCCATCACAACGATCCGGTCCGCAAGAAGAATGGCTTCATCAATGTCATGGGTAACGAAAAGAACCGTTTTCCCTTTTTCTTTACTGAGCTTTGAGAAAAATTCCTGAAGCTCCTGCCTGAGCTTTGGATCGATCGCACCAAAAGGTTCATCCATCAGTAAGATGTCTGCTTCCATCGCCATCGCTCTTGCAATTGCCACTCTCTGCTGCATTCCACCGGAAAGCTGGGATGGATACTTTTTCGCAGCCTCTTCCAATTCCACACTTTTCAGATAGCCATCTGCAAGCTCTTTTCTTTCTGCACGGGTATATTTTTTCCCGCTTTGCTTAATTCCGAAGATTACATTATCTCTGGCTGTCAGCCACGGGAAAAGGGAATAATGCTGGAATACAACGGCGCGGTTCTTTCCCGGTCCTTCCACCTTTTCTCCATCAATCAGGATCTCTCCGTCCGTACTTTTTTCCAGACCTTCCAGCACGGTTAAAAGGGTGCTTTTTCCGCATCCGGACGGTCCGAGAATGCATACAAACTCTCCCTCCCGGATCGACAGATCGATCTTTTTCAGAGCCTCAAACCTCTGATGATTATCTTCATATGTAAATGACAGATTCCTGATTTCTATCTTACTCATGGATTCTCTCCTTATGATGTTCCTCTACTTGTTGTACTTGTTAAATGTTGTAAGCTGTTCCTGATAAAATGCATCATCCGGATTTTCTTTGATCAGTTCATCCAGTGCTGTTTTGTAAATCTCAGTATCAATATGATCATCAATATCTACCTTTGTGTCATCCTCAAAGAATCCGGAATCCTTAAGTGACTGATAATAAGTCTCGATTCCCTGTTTGTTCGGATCCAGTGTCAGTACGGTGCGGTTTACAAATAAATAATTTTTTACATAGTCCTCATCCTGACCGGAAAAATCAGCCAGTTTTTTCACGATATCATCCTGATTGGCTTCATCACTGTAATATTCCCATGCCCGTAAATTTGCCTTTGTAAATTTGACAAATGCATCATGCTTTTCTTCCAGTTTCTTCTTTGAAGTTACCTGACGGCAGCATACATACAGTGGAGAAAGCTCTCCTACCTGATATACCTGCTCAATTCCGATATCTGCATAGGAATTTGCAAATTCAATTGGAAGGAATCCAACCTCCGCTTCCCCTTTTGCAACTGCCTGTGCCACATTTGCCTGGCTGTCTACTTCTACAAGCTGAACGGAATCTACATCTACGCCTTCTTCCAGAAGCTTCGCTCTTGTTACTACCCAGGCGGAGTCACCACGGACCATTGCTGCTTTGATTCCTTCATAATTTTTCAGATCTTTGAATTTGTCCACATCTTCCGGTTTGGAAATGATGGCTCCGCCTTCTGCTGCGGTTCCTCCGAAGATCACCAGATCCGAACCATTTGCAATAAATGTAAGATCCGATACAACTCCGGTTCCCAGAACATCTACATCTGATTTCCCGGAACTGATAGCAGTTAAGGTAGCTGTTCCATCCTGTGTCTCCGGAAATTCAACATTCACGCCTTCTTCTTTGTAATAACCGAGTTCATTTGCCAGAATCACAATTGCTGTTCGAATAGTTCCCGGCTGAATCGCAAATTTGATCGTACTATTTTCAGAGTCCACAGATGCTTCCTTTTTGGAACTGCTCTCTGATGTCGTTTTGCTTCCACAGGCTGTGAGCCCCGTTACTGCCAATATTGCTGCGATACTAAGTGCTGTTACCTTTGTTGTAATGAGTTTCAATTTCATCATCTTTGTCCTCCTTTTTCTTTTCCTTATTTACCTATCTATTTAATAGGTTTTTGTTGTTTTGAATTATATCGTCTTATAACATATATGTCAAGTAGGAAAACTATGTTTTTATTTTCATACAATCTGCACAACATCTTTGCTGGCACTTTTCCTGTTAAATAAAAAAACAGAAATCCCAGACATTTCTGCTTTTGCATCTGTCTGAAATTCCTGTTTCCTTTTATGTTTCTCTCAGATTTTTTATTCTTCTACAATCTTCACGCCAAACTTCGGAAGCTTTTCTCCCTTTTCAACTTCATTTCCACTTAAAAGATCCTTCTTTCCTGCAAATTCTTCCGGAATTTCCAGTTCTTCATCCTTGAAGTTCATCACAAAATAGAAGCTCTTTCCTTCTCCGTTACGTTTTACGATCTCCAGACCGTTTCCATTTCCCGCAACCGGATTTGCTCCTGCATCCTCTGCTGCCATCGCAAGCACTTTATCAGTACCTGCATCTTCCATACAGCTTCCAATATAATACAGCTTTCCATTTCCATAGGTATTTCGGGTTACCGCAGGCATACCAGCATAGAAATCTTCCGCATATTCTCCAAGTGACTCCGCACCTTCCAGATGCATCAGATCGCATACGATCTTACATTTGCTCTGGCTTCCATCTTTGAAAGTCACCACATTATACTGTTCCGGTGCGAGGGCATCGATTTCTTCTACCCAGATACCGGCCATCTCCTTTAACGGTCCCGGATATCCGCCCAGATATACATTGTCTGACTCTCCGACAATACCACTCATGTAGGTTGTCACGAGAATTCCACCATTTCTCACATATTCTTCCAATGCTTCTTTCATTCCCGGTTTCACCATATAAAGCACCGGTGCAACGACCATCTTATATTTGGAGAAATCTGCATCCACCGGAATCATGCTGACACCGATATTTTTCTCATAGAAATAACGATAATAATGATGAATCTGCTCCACATATTTGAGGTCAATGGACGGACCGCTTGTATATTCCAGAGCCCAGTAGTTATCCCAGTCAAAGATCACACCCACCTGTGCCTCATTTGCAGATCCTGGTATGATATCGCTCAGCTGTTCAAGCTCTTCACCAAGCTGCTTTACCTCGCGGAATACTCTTGTATTTTCTGTTCCTGCATGGGCAATGACTGCTCCGTGGAATTTTTCGCATCCGCCTACGCTTCGACGAAGCTGGAAGAACTGGATCGTATCCGCACCGTGTGCCATGGTCTGGTAGCTCTGTGCCCGCATCTGTCCCGGACGCTTGAGGGAATTGTACGGCTGCCAGTTCTGCTGGCTTGGTGTCTGCTCCATCAGCATAAACGGCTCATCCTTAAGGCCACGCATCAGATCATGTCGCATTGCAACCAGACTCCACGGCGTATCATATGCCGGGTAATTGTCCCAGGAAATCACATCCATTTCCTTCGCCCATTTGAAATAATCCAGTCCCTTAAAGGTTCCCATCATATTGGTTGTGATCGGGGTCTCTTTGTCGTATCGGCGGATCGCTTCTTTTTCCATCTTAAAATTATTCAGCATTCCATCGGAATTGAACCGGCAGTAATCAATGGAAATTCCTGCAAATGCCGTCATATGCGGTTCTGCCGCATCTTCGATTCCGTCACCAAGCGCATTTGGAAGCACCACTTCATCCCAGTCATAAATGGTATGTCCCCAGAATTCCGTATTCCATGCTTTATTCAGTTCATCCAGTGTCTGATATTTTTCGCGCAGCCATACCCGGAACGCTTTTTCACAATTCTCGCAGTAGCATTCTCCGCCATACTCATTGCTGATATGCCAGCAGGTCACATGCGGATTATCCCCGTAACGCTCAGCGAGCTTTCCTGCAAGACGGGATGCAAATTTCTGAAACACCGGTGAATTCGGGCAGGCATTATGTCTCTGTCCGAATTTGTGATGTCTTCCTTCATAATCCGTCCTTGCCACTTCCGGATAACGTTTTACCATCCATGCCGGGAGCGCTCCTGTGGAAGTTGCAAGCACGATATCATAATTTTCCCGGCTTAGCATATCGATGATCTCATCCAGCTCTGTAAAATTATAGGTCTCTTCTGACGGCTGGATCTTCGCCCAGGAAAAAACATTGATCGTTGCACTGTTGATACGAGCATCTTTGAAAATGCGCATATCTTCTTTCCAAATCTCTTTTCCCCACTGGTTTGGATTGTAATCTCCGCCGTATAAAATTCTCTTAAATGGTCGTTTCATAATATCTCCTTTTATTTCTGTCTGTCACACGTTCTGTCAGGCTGCTTTTCCTGTGTTTCTTCTTGATTATACTAAAACTGGACAGAACTTTGTATAACATGATAAACTAATAATATAACATTTTGAAACAGGTGATATGATGCCAATTTTTTTCAGAAATCTGCCCTCATCGGAGCCGTTTACCTTTGATTCTGTTGGAAACGACCGTATTCAGGAGGCTGTAAACCGCCCACGGGGCTATCCTTTTTACCATTACCTCCAGACGGAAACCGGAGAGGGAATCGTAAAAGTACAAGAAAAAGAATATCTGCTAAAAGAAAATGAAGGAATCCTCATCGCACCCTCGATCCGGCATTCCTATCAAAGCCTCCATGTCTCTCCGGACTGGAAAACGTGCTTTGCAACATTTACCGGATCCCTGGAAAGCTCGATTGGGGATATTACCGGGAACCAGCCTGTTCTCCTCATATCCAGCGAACAGGGGATTCCCATTTCAACGATTATAAAAAAGGTGGTTACACAGTATCAGAATCCGCCTCTGGATCCTCTGTCACTGTCTTCCTCCTGTTATCAGCTCCTCCTGCTCCTCGCCGGCGGAACTGCCGTTCAGGCTGCCACAGATCCTTTGTATCAGCAATATCTGGTTCCTGTTCTTCATGAAATGGAAACAAACTATGATTCTCCTCTTACGATTCAGGAACTCAGCCGGATGGTCTATGTCACACCACAATATCTTTCCCGCCTGTTCCGACGCTTTCTCGGATGCTCTGCTTACGAATATCTGACCAGTTACCGGATCGCCAAAGCACGGGAACTGCTTCTTTCCTCTCCACGTAGCGAAGTACAGGAAATCGCACGACAGACAGGATTTACAGATCCCAGTCATTTTATTGCGGTATTCCGTAAGATTACCGGGGTTACTCCACTGGAATTTCGGAAATTAAATTAACTTCTGTATGCACGAAAGAACCGGCAGTCCAAAACCGCCGGTCCTTTCGTCATATTTTATCTCATGGCATGTGATGTAATTATGCAAGTTTTTCGCCTGTGAGCATCTCATATGCCTGCAGGTATTTTTCGATTGTCTTATCCACGATTTCCTGTGGAAGTGTCCAGTTATTATCCGGATTGGCTGTGAGCCAGTCACGTGCGAACTGCTTGTCAAATGACGGCTGTCCATGTCCCGGTTCGTAACCTTCTGCCGGCCAGAATCTTGAACTGTCCGGTGTCAGCATCTCATCACCGATCACCATGTTGCCATCTTCATCAAGACCGAATTCAAACTTGGTATCTGCAATGATGATTCCTTTGCTGAGTGCGTATTCTGCACATTTTTTATAAAGAGCAATCGTGTTGTCACGAAGCTTTTCTGCTAATTCTTTTCCTCTTCCCGGGAAATATTTTTCCAGATGATCGATACTCTGTTCAAAAGAAATATTCTCATCATGATCACCGATCTCTGCTTTTGTAGATGGTGTGTAAATCGGTTCAGGAAGTTTGTCTGATTCCTGTAATCCTTCCGGAAGTTTGATTCCGCATACAGTTCCATTCTCTTTGTAGCTCTTCCAGCCACTTCCTGTGATATAGCCACGAACGATACATTCGATTGGAAGCATGTTCAGCTTCTTGCACATCATGGATTTGCCTTCGTATTTCTCCTGCTGGAAGAATTCCGGCATATCCTTTGTATCTACAGAGATCATATGGTTCGGAAGAATCTCTTCTGTCATGTCGAACCAGAATTTTGACATCTGTGTCAGAACAGTACCTTTCTTAGTTACTTCATTATTCAGAATCACGTCAAAGCAGCTGATACGGTCTGTTGCAACCATGATCAGGCTGTCGCCATTGTCATAAATCTCACGTACTTTACCTTCTTTGATCGGTTTTAATTCCTGCATGTTCTTACACCTCATTGTTTTATTTTCTTGTAAACTGAGTTTTATAAAAACTCTCAAAAGCGGTGCACTTTGAATGCCGTATTCTCAGTATCTGCACCATATCTTGCATCCTAAATAACCGTAACACCGAACATAATGAGTGTCAAGAGAAACAAGGTTTCTGGCTTATTAGCATTTTTTATTAGCATTTATTACTTTCAGAATGAACTCTTGACATTTCCCTTTTACTGACTATACTGTATTATAATAAATCAATATCATAAATACATATTTAATATACTAGACATATATTTATGGTATATCAAAAGGAAGTGCATTTTATGCAGCAAGGCATTATAGAAAAAAACCATATGGATATTCTCTGGCATGATTATGCTCTGAATAAAGAAGATACCATTCCGATCACAGAAGCCAGCCTTATAGAAAAAGCTTCCATCGTCGGAAGAACCGGTATGATGCTTCTTTCCTGTGGTACCGGTGCATGGCGTGTCCGCAGTTCTATGAATACGCTTTCCCGTGAACTCGGAATCACCTGTACCGCTGATATCGGTCTGATGTCTATTGAATATACCTGTTTTGACGGAGAAAACTGTTTTTCACAGTCGCTGTGCCTGACCAATACTGGCGTCAACACCTCGAAACTGAATCGTTTAGAGAACTTTATCAATGATTTTCCAACAAAAGAAAAATATCTTTCCGGAGAGCAGCTCCATTCTTACCTGGATGAAATTGAGCGGATCCACGGTCTGTATTCCCCGATCGCACTCGGATTTGCAGCTGCACTTGCCTGTGGCGCATTTACCTTTCTCCTGGGTGGCGGTCCGGTGGAAATGCTTCTCGCTTTCTGTGGTGCCGGAATCGGTAATTTTGTAAGGTGTAAACTGACCAAACACCATTTCACCTTATTTTTAGGTATTACAGCCTCTGTGGCAGCTGCATGTATGGTATATGCCGCACTTTTAAAATTGACAGAAGTCCTGTTTGGAATTTCACTTGAGCATGAAGCCGGATATATCTGTTCCATGCTTTTTATCATACCGGGATTTCCATTCATCACCAGTGGTATTGACCTTGCAAAACTGGATATGCGGTCTGGTCTGGAACGCCTGACTTATGCAATGATCATTATTCTTGTCGCAACAATGACCGCATGGATCATGGCGCTGATCCTTCATCTGAAACCAAATGATTTCCCGTCTCTGTCACTCACACTCTGGCAGCATATTCTGTTCCGGCTTCTCGCCAGCTTCTGTGGAGTCTTTGGTTTCTCGATCATGTTTAACAGTCCAAAAGAACTTGCCGCGACTGCCGGGATCCTCGGTGCAATTGCGAATACCCTCCGGCTTGAACTTGTTGACCTGGCATCCCTGCCGCCTGCTGCCGCCGCATTTATCGGCGCACTGACTGCCGGAATTCTGGCATCTGTCTTAAAAAGCCGGATTGGTTATCCAAGAATTTCGCTGACCGTTCCATCCATCGTCATCATGGTACCCGGACTTTACCTGTACCGGGCAATTTACAACCTGGGCGTCATGTCACTCCAGACTTCCGCTTCATGGTTTGCGGCAGCACTACTTATCATTCTTGCTTTACCACTTGGACTGATCTTTGCAAGAATCCTGACAGACAAGACTTTCCGGTATTGCACGTAAAACGTTTTTTTCGATAAAAAAATGGTGTATGAAAAATGTTTTGTCGTTTTCATACACCATTTTTATCTGCTTTATTTCCTGTATATAATCTGGTCTGCCTTTTCAATATGTCTTTCCAGCCTGTCGGAAAAATGTTCAAGCGGAAGAAATACCCCCATTTCATCGTATCGCTTTCCGTCCTCTTCCAGCGAATCCTGTCCATAATACACAACCGATCTTGGAAGATCCTTCTGAAGCTCCATCATGATATCCCACACTGCTGCATAGGCTTCTGCTTCTGTCTTTTTTTCTTTTACCGTATCCGGAAGTTCATAAATCAGAAGAACTCCGTTATGTTCTCCCATCTTGTACTCCTGCGCTTCCATTGTATCCAGATCATAAGAGTGTCTTTTTCGATAACCGTGAGCCAGATACATTTTTACTTTGTCACGCTTCTGGTAAACTTTGCAGAACTTTTCATATTCTTTTTCTTTTACGCGAACCGGCAGATCCTCCAGCAGATTTCCATCTTCATCCGTCAGAAAATACGGATTCATCTGACCGTCCGCATTAAACTTAAACGGCACAAGAAAAGCATTTCTCAAAAGATCAAACATACTGTTCTGGCACACCGCCATCAGAAATGCTGTCAGATCTTTATTTTCATACGCATCAAATAATGCACTCGTAAACTGCTTTGCCGGAAGATTCTCCGTCATAAATTCATCTCCGGAATCAATTGCATCATAAAAAGTGCTTTTCAGGCGTCTGCATGCCTCCGGGTTTTCCAGTATTTTGTCAAATAACATCTCAGCCTTTTCTTCTCTTGGAAAAATCGTTGCCATATCTATCCTTCCTTTACTTCCTAATGATATGATTTCTTTAAATCCTACTATATTATAGGT
>SKET01001860.1_pt1 | contig 10018 bp, 8 predicted proteins | sample 4841461 | NCBI WGS metagenome assembly SKET01 (sample SAMN11008802, study PRJNA524170) | human gut metagenome | biome: Human fecal sample; material: Feces; isolation source: fecal sample from pouch patient p5 | host: Homo sapiens | place: Israel: Tel-Aviv | collected 2014-02-13
CACTGTGCGTAAATATATCGCACAGAGGGCGGAGCTTCTTGGAGCAATCAGACTTCCGAACGACACCTTCAAAGGCAATGCCGGAACAGAGGTTGTATCCGATATTCTGTTCTTGCAAAAGCGAGACAGGCTAATAGATATTGAGCCTGACTGGGTTCATCTTGACACCGACGAAAACGGTATAAGGATGAACTCATATTTTGTTCAGCACCCGGAAACGATACTCGGCGAAATGAAAATGGTAAGCGGTCGTTTCGGACCGGAAGCAACCTGTGAGCCGTTTGAAAACGCCGACCTTTCGGAGCTTTTGAACGAAGCTGTTTCAAACATTCACGGAGAAATCTCCGAATACGAAGTAGCCGATGAGCTGGAGGAAGAAGATAATTCTATCCCGGCAGACCCTACGGTAAGGAACTTCTCTTACACGGTTTTGGACGACAAAATCTATTTCCGTGAGAACTCCCGTATGTCCCCGGTGGAGGTATCGGCAACCGCCGAGAACCGCATTAAGGGTATGATTGGGATAAGAGATTGCGTCCGCAATCTGATTGAACTGCAAACCGAGGATTACCCGGACAGCGAAATCAAACAGGCACAGGAAAAGCTGAACACTCTGTATGACAGCTTTACAAAGAAGTACGGACTTATTAACAGCCGTGCCAATACTTCTGCCTTTTCCGACGACAGTTCCTATGCTCTGCTCTCTGCTCTTGAGGTCATCAACGAAGATGGCGAACTGGAACGCAAGGCAGATATGTTCTTCAAAAGGACGATAAAACCGCACAAGCCGGTAACGGAGGTTGATACCGCAGACGAAGCTCTCGCTGTCTCTATAGGTGAAAAAGCAGCCATTGATATGGAATATATGATGGAGCTTTCCGGCAAAAGCGAGGAGGAATTATTCGCTGACCTAAAGGGTGTAATCTTTTTAAATCCTCTTTATGAGTACGGTAATTCTTATGAGCCGAAATATTTGATGGCAGACGAATATCTGTCGGGCAATGTTCGTGAGAAGCTGGCGACAGCCAAAAGGTCTGCGACTCTGTATCCCGAAGATTACACCGTCAATGTGCAGGCACTTGAAAAGGTTCAGCCAAAGGATTTGACGGCAAGCGAGATTTCCGTAAGGCTCGGTGCGACTTGGATTCCACCCGAAATATTCCAACAGTTTATGTTTGAGTTTCTCGACACCCCACGCTATGCACAGTGGAATATCAAGGTTCACTACTCTCAGTTTACCGGAGAATGGAACATTGAGGGAAAGAGCTATGACCGTTCCAATGTTAAAGCGTACAGCACATACGGCACTTCCCGTATCAACGCATATAAGATAATTGAGGAAACACTGAACCTGAAAGATGTCCGAATCTTTGACTATATAGAAGATGAGGAAGGCAAAAAGAAAGCCGTTCTCAATAAAAAGGAAACGGCAATCGCACAGGCAAAGCAGGAACTCATAAAGCAGGGCTTTCAGGACTGGATATGGGCTGACCCTGCCCGCCGAGAAAAACTCACGAAGATGTATAACGATAAGTTCAACAGCATAAGACCCCGTGAGTACGACGGAAGCCACATTGTTTTCAACGGTATGAACCCGGAAATCGAACTCCGTGAACATCAGAAAAATGCGGTTGCACACATTCTGTACGGCGGCAATACGCTGTTGGCACACGCAGTCGGTGCAGGCAAAACTTTTGAAATGGTGGCGGCTGCTATGGAGTCCAAACGACTTGGACTTTGCAATAAGTCGCTGTTCGTAGTCCCGAATCACTTAACCGAACAATGGGCGGCGGAGTTTTTACAGCTCTATCCGGCGGCGAATATTCTTGTTGCGACAAAGCGAGATTTTGAGACAAAGAACCGCAAAAAGTTCTGCGGTCGAATTGCTACGGGCGATTATGACGCAGTGATTATCGGTCATTCTCAGTTTGAAAAAATACCGATGTCCATTGAAAGACAGAGGGCAATTCTTGAGCAGCAGCTTGAAGAACTGACAGACGGTATTATGGATTTGAAGCGAAACCGTGGAGAAAACTTTTCCATTAAGCAGCTTGAAAAGTCTAAAAAGTCCGTGAAGCAAAAGCTGGAAAAGCTCAACGACCAAAGCAGAAAGGACGATGTTGTTACCTTTGAAGAACTCGGTGTGGACAGACTTTTTATTGATGAGAGTCATTATTACAAGAACCTCTATCTTTACACCAAAATGCGTAATGTGGGCGGTATTGCTCAGACGGAAGCACAGAAATCCTCCGACCTGTTTATGAAGTGCCGATACCTTGACGAGCTTACAGGCGGTCGAGGAACGGTATTTGCAACCGGTACTCCTATCTCAAACAGTATGGTGGAACTCTATACCATTCAGCGATACTTGCAGTACAACACGCTTGTAAAAAACAACTTGCAGCACTTCGACTCGTGGGCAAGTACCTTTGGAGAGACAGTAACTGCGGTTGAGCTTACCCCGGAGGGAACGGGTTACAGAGCGAAAACCCGCTTTGCGAAATTCTACAACCTACCGGAGCTTATGGCGATGTTTAAGGAGGTCGCCGACATCAAGACGGCGGATATGCTGGAGCTGCCTGTGCCGGAAGCACACTTCCACAATGTTGCGGTCAAGCCTTCGGAAATGCAGAAAGAGATGGTTGCTTCCCTTGCGGAACGAGCCGAGAAAGTTCGTGGCGGCGGTGTGGATTCGAGTGTAGATAATATGCTCAAAATCACAAACGACGGCAGAAAGCTGGCACTTGACCAGCGTATGCTCAACGATATGCTACCTGATTTTGAGGGCAGTAAAATCAACGCCTGCGTCGATAACATCTACCGTATTTGGGAGAAAACAGCCGATAAAAAATCGGCACAGCTTGTGTTCTGCGACCGTGTAGCGATACGTTGCTACAAATAAACTATGAATGGGGCTATTGCCCTGTGAGGAGGTAAAAGTAGCGGGGAAACAGAGTTTTCCCTAACTGATATTCCGACGAGTGGAATGACGGGGTAACGCCCTGAAACGCTCACCTAATACTACGTTGGAGGCAATGGAGTGCAATATCCAAAGCTGACACAGCACGTTGAAGTCGGCTGAGAACCGCCCAAACAAGCTATATGCTGATGTGGAAAACTGTCCAGAGGTGGATGGTGCGGTCTATAGGTCGGGGGTCTATAAAATTCTCATGGCGAGGATGTGGCTGACTACCACTGACAAAAACCCGAATGTAAAGGTCAAGAAGAAAGAGCGGCAGAAATGCCGTTGCCACGGAAGTGGTGTGCGTGAGGTTGAGTAAGGCGGTCGCAATGAAAGACCTTACGGTGTTACAGGCACCGTCAAGCGCACTGGCAAAAAGGGCAGCCTAAAAGAATTATGTACAGATAGGAATATCGGAACGTAGAAAGTCCCAGATGTGGAGCGATTGCACGCTGCGAAGCATGAGGGGGAAAACCATGTCGCTATTATATTAATAGAGGTGTGGCATAACTTCTTTTAATCTGGGAGGAAAGAGCAGCCATGGTACCGTGTCCGTTAGCGATAACTGGATTTAGAAACCGTGAAAAAAGTAAGCGGTGGAGGGACGGGCTGTAGTCAAGAATGCGATGAATAAAACAAAAAGAGCATTATTAGCAGACATCATAGGTTCGAGTAGGACTAAGAAAGGCGAATCCGAAAGGAGTGAGCCGACTATGACAACAAGAAAACGGGCTTTGAAGAAAGCAAAATTGAGACATGCTGAATACTACGATTTTCAAGCTGTTCAGGATGGGCTGTACAAGGACAGTGAGGATGGAAAAGAATTCCGCAACCTTATTGAGATAATTATTATGCCCGAGAACATTCGTATGGCGTACAGGAACTTGAAGAAAAATCCTGGGAGCCATACACCTGGAACAGACAGAAAGACAATCAATGACATTGAGAAATTAACAGACGAACAGTTAATAAACAAGATACAGGAAAAATTCAGATGGTACAGACCGCAAAGTGTACGTAGAGTGGAAATACCAAAAGGTAACGGAAAAGTCCGTCCTCTGGGGATTCCAACAATTATGGACAGACTAGTGCAACAGTGTGTGCTACAAGTTTTGGAGCCTATCTGTGAAGCGAAGTTTCATGAACACAGTTATGGATTCAGACCAAACAGAAGTACAGGAAATGCGATTGCACAGGCATACAAAAATATGCAGATGAGCCATCTCCATTATGTCGTGGATATAGACATTAAAGGCTTCTTCGACAACGTGAACCATGGAAAGTTGTTAAAACAACTGTGGACGCTTGGTATACGAGATAAGAAATTGATTTCTGTTATATCGACGATGCTGAAAGCCGAGGTCGCAGGAATTGGATTTCCAGAAAAGGGAACACCACAAGGCGGAATTATCTCCCCACTACTGTCAAATGTGGTGCTGAATGAACTTGACTGGTGGCTTGCAAGCCAGTGGGAGGAATTTCCATCCAAATATCCGTTCAATGACCGTCGGAACCCTAACGGCAGTCCGTGCAGGGGGAATAAGTTTGCGGCATTGCGGAGAAGTGGATTAAAGGAGATAACCTGTGTAAGATACGCCGACGATTTTAAGATTTTCACGAGTAGTTATCGGAGTGCAGTAAAACTGTTCTATGCAACAAAAGGGTGGCTGAAAGACCGCCTTGGACTGGATATAAGCCCAGAAAAATCAAAGATTGTCAATCTTAAAGAAAAGTATTCTGAATTTCTTGGATTCAGAATGAAGGTAATTCCCCGTGGCAAAAGGAAAAATAAAGCCAACAAAGGGGAGCCACGCTATGTAGTAGAAAGCCATGTCAGAGAAAAATCAATAGAAAAGATAAGAGAGGAACTGAGAAAATTGATTTATGCAATCGAATACCCACCAAACAAGGCGCATTGCATTTATGCCGAAGTGAGCAGGTATAATTCGTTTGTGTTAGGAGTCCATGATTATTACAGCATGGCAACCAAAGTCAGTGCAGATTTCAGACCAATCGCCTTTTCAGTCCAAAAGAGCCTAAAAGCAAGATTGAGACAACGGCTAAAAACGGCTAAAGAAGTCAGGAAAAACAGAATCCCGATTCATATCACAAATGTAATCCGTGATAAATATGGAAAAAGTGACCAACTGAGGTATGTGAATGATCTTGCACTTGCCCCGATAGGGTATGTGAGGCATTCCCATCCTATGCAGAAAGCATATGGGGTAAACTCATATACGGAAGAAGGCAGGGAATTAGTACACAAAAAGCTGGAGGGTGTTGATATGGCAGTCCTGCATAATTTAATGAGAAATCCGATTGACGGAGAATCCATTGAATTTAATGATAATAGGTTGTCACTGTATTCAGCACAGAAAGGAAAGTGTGCGGTTACTGGAAAACAGATGGAAGCGGACGAAGTGATATGTATTAGAAAGATTCCCAAGGAGCAAGGTGGCACTGACAAATACAGTAACCTATTGCTCGTGTGTAGGAAGATACAGGAATTGTTAAATGTTAAAGGCATGAAAACATTCGCTGAGGAAATGGATAAGTTAAACCTTGACAAGAAACAGTCGGATAAGCTGTTGAAACTTAGAAGCCTTGCTTTTGTTGAGAGCTGTTAAACTACTGATTCATTAATTCTTGATGGCAAGCCGTGTGAGCTGAAAGGTTCATGCACGGTTTAGAGTGGGGGAAAAGAGAGAGATAATATCAAACTCTTACCTATCACTATTCTCAACGCCAAAGAATGACGGCACATTCTCGGTATATAACGACATCAGAAAGAAGCTCATAGAGCGTGGTGTCCCCGAAAGCGAAGTCCGTTTTATCCACGAAGCAGATACCGATGTGAAGAAAAAAGAACTGTTCCAAAAGACCCGTAAAGGCGAGGTCAGAGTGCTTCTTGGTTCTACGCAAAAGATGGGAGCCGGCACGAATGTTCAGGACAGACTTATCGCACTTCACGATGTGGATTGCCCGTGGAGACCGTCAGACTTGGAGCAACGTTCCGGTCGAATTATCCGTCAGGGTAACTCAAACCCCGATGTAGATATTTACCGCTATGTAACAGAGCAGACCTTTGACGCATACCTCTATCAGCTTGTAGAGGGAAAGCAAAAGTTCGCCAGTCAGATTATGACGAGCAAATCCCCGGTGCGTTCTGCCGAGGATATTGATGAAACCGCCCTGTCCTATGCAGAGATTAAAATGCTTGCCACCGGCAATCCGTATATTAAGGAGAAGATGGATTTGGACATTCAAGTTCAAAAGCTGAAGCTCTTAAAATCTAACTTTCTCTCTGAAAGATACGCTTTGGAAGATAAGATAATCAAATATTATCCGCAGAGAATTACAGCTTTGGAAAACCGCATTGAAGGCTTGAAGCAAGATGTAGAAACTGCGAAACAGCACCCGAAACCAACGGACGACCGCTTTGTCGGTATGGAGGTTAAGGGTGTTTTTTATTCCGAAAAAGCCGACGCCGGTAAAGCAATCATCGAAGCCTGCAAGCAGATGAACAGCCCCGACCCTATTCTTCTTGGCAAGTACCGAGGGTTTGAAACGGAGCTGCTTTTTAATACCGCAGAGCGAAATTATGAGGTTCGACTGAAAGGTGCGACAAGCAGAAATGTTCCTCTCGGCGATGACGCACACGGCAATATTATCCGTCTTGATAACGGAATTGAGAGATTTGCCGAGAGCTTATCGCTTGCGGAAAATGACCTTGAGAACACCAAAAATCAGTTGGAAACCGCAAAGAAAGAAGTCCAAAAACCATTTATCCAAGAGGAAGAACTCAAAACAAAGCTTGCCCGACTGGACGAGCTGAATATCTTGCTCAATATGGATAAGCGAGAAAACGAAATTGTCGGCGGCGAACCCGATGAGGGCGAAGTGCCGAACACACGAAAGGAGAAAACCTATGAACGATAAAATGACACCCGATAAGGAAAGAGAAAACTGCCCTTGCAGAAAATCAATCATCAACCCTTTTGACGCAATGATGATGGTTGTGGTCAGGAGACTTGATAAAGCATATCTCGAATTGAAAAGAAGCAAACCACCCGCAAAGGAAGCAGAATTTGCCCTTAGAAGTGCAAAGCTTTCTTTCTACGGTGAGTTGGTTCGACAGAGCATTGAAACGGTGTTTTCGCCGGAAGAAATCATTGCTTTGTATGAAAACGACGACCTTGCGGAAGGTGCTTGGACTGTTTGGAATGACATCGGCTGCCCTGTTGATAAGATACTCATTATCATTGCAAAGCTCAGTATCAACGAACCGATTCAGAAAGCAGTTGCCGATTTGCTGATGTAGAACGGCGGTGATAATTATGCCGTATATTGCACCGGAGGTCATAACCGAAGCCAAACGAATGGACTTATTAACCTATCTCAGAGAGTATGAACCGGGCGAGCTTGTTAAATTTTCAAGCAACACCTACACCACAAGAACCCACGACAGCTTGAAGATTTCCAACGGCAAATGGATGTGGTGGTCGAGAGGTATCGGGGGCAAATCTGCCCTCGATTACCTTATCAAAGTCCGTGAAATGGATTTTGTGGAGGCGGTTCAGACCATTATGGGAAACGGTTCAGTCAGCTTTCCGACTTGTGAAAACATCAAAAGCTATGAGAACCAGCCTTTGCTTCTGCCCGAAAAAAGCCCTACTGCCGATGTGGTATTTGATTACCTTTTCGGGCGTGGGATTGATTATGAAATCATCAACCACTGTTTGGAACAGGAGCTAATCATTGAGTCGCTCCCATATCACAATGCTGTTTTTATCGGCTATGACGAGAACAAAGAACCTAAATACGCCGCTTACAGAGCAACAAATCAATCAAGGATTATGGGCGACTGCACCGGCAGTAAAAAGCAATATTCTTTCCGCCTGACTGCCGAGAACACCGGAGAGGTTCATCTCTTTGAGTGTGCCATTGACCTGCTTTCCTATGCAACTTTGATGAAGCTGGAGGGCAAAGACTGGCGACAGCTTAACCTTGTTTCTCTTGCGGGAGTGTATTCCCCAAAGCAGAAAATCGAGGACTCGAAAGTGCCTGTTACACTTGGCAGGCTGCTTGAAAAGGATAAAACAATCAGGCGAATTGTTCTTCATTTGGACAATGATATTGCCGGAAGAAAAGCGACCAAAGCGTTGCAGACGATTCTTTCAGATAAGTATGAAGTCGTTGACGACCCTCCCCAATACGGGAAAGATGTCAACGACTTTCTTTGTAAACGCTTGGGAATAAAAGATAAAACCGAAAGGAGTTTTGCACGATGAAACTAAAAGAAATCAGAGAAATGTACCCGGAGGGAACGCAGATTGTACTCACTGAAATGGCTGGCGAAAGTCAAATGCCCTATGGGTTAAAAGGAACGGTCAAGTTCGTTGACGACGCCGGACAGATTCATATGAGTTGGGAAAACGGAAGCTCCCTCGCCTTGAATATTAACGAGGATACCTTTGAAAAGGTAGAAGCACCTGAGAAGATTTCCGTCATTCTTGTTGAGCCGGGCAGGTATCCGAAGCTCATTGAAATCGAGGATACGCTTGAAGCAATGCAGTCTCTTGTGGAGGGAGATATTGAAGAATATATGCCCTTTGAGGACGAAGTTGCCATCATCTGCAACGAGGAAGGAAAGATGAACGGCTTGCCGTTGAACAGGGCAGTTTATTCCGAGCCTGAGAATGTTGAGATGAGTTATCCGCAGTTGAAAGCTCATTTCCGGCAGGCAGAAAAAGAAAGAAACCACACGACCGGATATATTGTTTTTACGGATGACAGCTTTGACAAGCCTTACACAGAGGAACAAAGAACCTATGTTGTCAGCAGTAACAATAAGGCTTTCATTGAGGGTATGGGCGGATATTCTATCTATGCTTCTTCCCTTGACGGCTCGGATAAATGTGTGCGACTGGAAGCGTATATGGCTGATGAACACGGCGGCAAGGACGGTTGGAAGATTGAAAAATGTTATGTGAAAGACGACAGCAACCGTGAAATGCTCGACATTATTGCCGGCAAGTTCTTCATTGCATACGCACCGATTGAGTCGGAAAAGTTCCTCAGTATGCCGAAAGAACTGGCTCGTAAGTACGAGGAAAAGTTCAAATACCCGGAGAGATTTTATAAGTCCTTGGACGGTATTGAAGCAAAGCCGTATAAGCCTGTCTCAAAGGATATGGAGAGATAAGAGTCAATCTATGGGGCAACCCTGAGTGTCTGCATAATCTTAGCGAGCAGACCATTTATGGACAGGAATGTCCAAAACGGTACACTCGTTAGGGGTTGCCCCTAATACCCCAAGCAAGAAAGGAGCATAAGAAATGCGGGAGATAGTATTGGTTGCCGCCGGGTTAATCATTGGCGGCTTTTTTGGAGTAACAACAATGTGCCTGTTTCAGATAAATCGGGACAGGCACTATATTTACAGAAAGGACAGCGATAAAAATGAGCAAGAGAAACATTGAAAAGCACATTCTGATGAACAAGGCAGAAGCTCAGGATTTGCAGAAAAAAGCAAAACGGGCGTGTCTTTCCGAAGGCGGTCTTATCCGTTTGCTTCTCAAAGGCTATGAGCCGAGAGAAAAGCCCGACGAAAGATTTTACGATGTTATGCGTGAGCTTTCCGCAATCGGCAACAACATCAATCAGCTTGCGGCGAAAGCAAACACCCTCGGCTTTGTGGACGCACCACAGCTTAAAAAAGAAGCCGAACGCTGGCATAAGTTTCAGGCTGATGTGGAGCGTACTTTTTTAAGACCCGATAAGAGCGATATGAAATGGCAGTAAGTAAATTGTGGTCTGTCACATCAAGGCTCGGTCAGGTAATCGACTATGCCGCCAATCCCGAAAAGACGGCGGCAGATATTTACACCGAGGAACAGTATCAGGCTCTCCGTGATGTGCTTGCCTACGCAAAGGACGAAGAAAAAACCGAGCGTGAATTTTTCGTTGAGGGTATCAACCAATGTCATTAACTTAACTTCTAATAATAGTGTGATCTGTTGCTTGTGATCAGATTTTCTATCAACTTAAGAAAAA
>SKET01002877.1_pt1 | contig 10011 bp, 4 predicted proteins | sample 4841461 | NCBI WGS metagenome assembly SKET01 (sample SAMN11008802, study PRJNA524170) | human gut metagenome | biome: Human fecal sample; material: Feces; isolation source: fecal sample from pouch patient p5 | host: Homo sapiens | place: Israel: Tel-Aviv | collected 2014-02-13
GTCGTTACGAAGATGACGATGATTACGACGATTATGATGACTATGAGGATGAAGAACCGATGCCGCGCAAAGGTAAGGGCAAAGGCAAAGGGCGTAAGCCTCGTGGCAAACGCGGCTGGCTATGGCTGCTGCTAAAACTGGCTATCGTTTTTGCCGTGCTGATCGCCATTTACGGTGTTTATCTCGATCAAAAAATTCGTAGCCGTATTGATGGCAAAGTTTGGCAATTGCCTGCGGCTGTTTATGGCCGAATGGTCAACCTTGAGCCAGACATGACCATCAGCAAAAACGAGATGGTGAAGCTGCTGGAGGCGACCCAGTATCGTCAGGTGTCGAAAATGACGCGCCCTGGCGAATTTACCGTGCAGGCCAACAGCATTGAAATGATCCGCCGTCCGTTTGATTTCCCGGACAGTAAAGAAGGGCAGGTACGTGCGCGTCTGACTTTTGATGGCGATCATCTGGCGACCATCGTCAATATGGAGAACAACCGTCAGTTCGGTTTCTTCCGTCTTGATCCGCGCCTGATCACCATGATCTCCTCACCAAACGGCGAGCAGCGTCTGTTTGTGCCGCGCAGTGGGTTCCCTGACTTGCTGGTGGATACGTTGTTGGCGACTGAAGACCGTCATTTCTACGAGCATGATGGGATCAGTCTCTACTCCATCGGACGAGCGGTGCTGGCAAACCTGACCGCCGGACGCACGGTGCAGGGGGCGAGTACGCTGACGCAACAGCTGGTGAAAAACCTGTTCCTCTCCAGCGAGCGTTCTTACTGGCGTAAAGCGAACGAAGCCTACATGGCGCTGATCATGGACGCGCGTTACAGCAAAGACCGTATTCTTGAGCTGTATATGAACGAGGTGTATCTCGGTCAGAGCGGCGACAACGAAATCCGCGGCTTCCCGCTGGCGAGCTTGTATTACTTTGGTCGCCCGGTAGAAGAATTGAGCCTCGACCAGCAGGCGCTGTTGGTGGGTATGGTGAAAGGGGCGTCCATCTACAACCCGTGGCGTAACCCGAAACTGGCGCTGGAGCGACGTAATCTGGTACTGCGTCTGCTGCAACAGCAACAGATTATCGACGGCGAACTGTATGAAATGCTCAGCGCGCGTCCGCTGGGCGTGCAGCCGCGCGGTGGGGTGATCTCTCCACAGCCAGCCTTTATGCAGCTGGTGCGTCAGGAGTTGCAGGCAAAACTGGGCGATAAGGTAAAAGATCTCTCCGGCGTGAAGATCTTCACAACCTTTGACTCGGTGGCCCAGGACGCGGCAGAAAAAGCCGCCGTGGAAGGCATTCCGGCACTGAAGAAACAGCGTAAGTTGAGCGATCTTGAAACCGCGATTGTGGTCGTCGACCGCTTTAGTGGTGAAGTTCGTGCGATGGTCGGTGGTTCTGAGCCGCAGTTTGCGGGTTACAACCGTGCGATGCAGGCGCGTCGTTCTATTGGTTCTCTTGCAAAACCAGCGACTTATCTGACGGCCTTAAGCCAGCCGAAAATCTATCGCCTGAACACGTGGATTGCCGATGCGCCAATCGCGCTGCGTCAGCCGAATGGCCAGGTCTGGTCACCGCAGAACGATGACCGTCGTTATAGCGAAAGTGGCAGAGTGATGCTGGTGGATGCGTTGACCCGTTCGATGAACGTGCCGACGGTGAATCTGGGGATGGCGCTGGGGCTGCCTGCGGTTACGGATACCTGGATTAAACTGGGCGTACCGAAAGATCAGCTGCATCCGGTTCCGGCAATGCTGCTGGGGGCGTTGAACTTAACGCCAATCGAAGTGGCGCAGGCTTTCCAGACCATCGCCAGCGGCGGTAACCGTGCACCACTTTCTGCGCTGCGTTCGGTAATTGCGGAAGATGGCAAGGTGCTGTATCAGAGCTTCCCGCAGGCGGAACGCGCTGTTCCGGCTCAGGCGGCGTATCTGACACTATGGACCATGCAGCAGGTGGTACAACGCGGTACGGGACGTCAGCTTGGGGCGAAATATCCAAATCTGCATCTGGCAGGGAAAACGGGTACTACCAACAACAACGTAGATACCTGGTTTGCGGGCATTGACGGCAGCACGGTGACCATCACTTGGGTAGGCCGTGATAACAACCAGCCGACCAAACTGTATGGAGCCAGCGGGGCAATGTCGATTTATCAGCGTTATCTGGCTAACCAGACGCCAACACCGCTGAATCTTGTTCCGCCAGAAGACATTGCTGATATGGGCGTGGACTACGACGGCAACTTTGTCTGCAGCGGTGGCATGCGTGTCTTACCGGTCTGGACCAGCGATCCGCAATCGCTGTGCCAGCAGAGTGAGATGCAGCAGCAACCGTCAGGCAATCCGTTTGATCAGTCTTCTCAGCCGCAGCAACAGCCGCAACAGCAACCTGCTCAGCAAGAGCAGAAAGACAGTGACGGCGTAGCAGGTTGGATCAAGGATATGTTTGGTAGTAATTAATATCGTAATAGCTCTCCGCTGATGCGGAGAGCGTAATAGATTACTATGACGTTATATAGATAAATATAATAAGTATTTATTTAATGAATCTAATGGGGTGAATTTATATTTTTAATTTATGATTTTATATTTTTGAGAATAAGAACAAATCTTTAAATTTCAGATGGTTGTAACCTTTTTATTATATGTCGTATAGACATGTAATGTCTTTTTTGCTCTAATCTAAAAATAATTTATTATTTGCATCTATTTATATTATCAATATTTATCAAGTCCTGCCCAGCCTCTCTGGAATGGAATCATGCTTTATTGACTCATAATTAAGGGATTTTTATGAATAAAAAATTGCTTTCTCTATTTGCGTCAGGAACTTTCCTGGCAGCAGTAAGTACGAGTGTATTTGCTGTAGATACTGGGATTGTTAACTTCAATGGTAAAATTGTTGCTGATACCTGCGAAATCAATGTCAATGATTCTAGTAGTACGACAGGCACGGTGACTTTTGCAGATACTTACCCTGCGGACTATACCGGGGATGGTACGATTGGGACTTCAAAAGATTTTAAGATTGAGTTGCTAAAGTGTGACCCATTGGTTACAAAACTAAACCTGACATTTTCTGGAACCACAACGGATACTGGTTCTCTTCGCCTTGAAAATAGCGAAACTGCTGCGGGTAGTGCAACAAATGTGGGTATTACGGTAACAAATAAAAATGGCGGAACAAGTAGTGTAAAATTTGATGGTTCTGTCCCTGATGAATCCACTGATGTTGATAATGCTGGCGATGTAAATCCCACGATATTTAATTATACTGCTAATGTCATCCAGATTGGTAATAACCCGCCAACTGCGGGGAAATATGCTTCATCTGCGACGTTTGAAGTCTTCTATCGGTAATATTTATAGTGTATTGAAGGACTATCTGACCATGGAGGGTTATTTATGTCAGTATCTTATCGATTCTTTTTAGGATTTACATTTCTTCTCACTGCAATACAGGCACAGGCAAGTGTTGTACTTGGTGGTACACGCATTGTCTATCCTTCAAATCAAAATGAAGTTCAAATTACATTAAAGAACAAAGACGTACATGCTCGTTATCTCGTGCAAAGTTGGGTGAGTAATATTGATGGTTCTAAAGCCCCTTTTCTCATCACGCCTCCCGTTTATAAACTTGAGGAAAACCGTCAAACACTACTCCATGTTGTATTTACAGGAAATAAAGAAAGCCTTCCTCAAGATAGAGAAAGTTTGTTTTTAGCAAATATAAAATCTATTTCTGCTATGCCGGAGGAGCTAAAAGATAAAAACACCTTGCAATTTGCAATGAAAGTACGGCTTAAGTTATTTTGGCGACCAGATTCTTTGAGTAATAGCGACGCTTTAACTGCATGGGAAAAACTTACATTTCATAAAGAATCAGGGAGGCTCATAGTAAAAAATCCAACGCCTTTTTATATTTCATTTAATGAGCTAACAGTATCAGGTAAGAGCATTACTGCTGTCGAGGAGAAATCTGAACCTGGAGCATTGTCAATGATGGTTGGTCCATTTTCTGAGAATCGGTTTAGTCTTCCTGCTGGAGCAGGTAGTGTTGTTGAGTGGTCGGTGATAACTGACTATGGTTCAAGTTCAGGGAAACGTCAACAAAAACTATAAACCGCTTAATTGTATTTTCATACCAGGGCGAAAAGGAATTTATGCCGCTACCACTGCATTGTACATTTGTTTTAACTGGAGTAGCGCTTGCGCTATCTACAGTGTATTCATTGAGCTATGCACGAGATGAATTTAACTTACGTATCCTGGAGTTGGATAGTCCGCTTGAAAATACAAAAGTGCTGGAAGAGTTTATTAATAATAACAATCTAACGCCAGGTGTCTATCTTACCTCTGTAATGTGGGGGCAAGAATATCTTGATAAGAGAAACATTACGTTCATTCTTTCTTCAGACAAAAAAAAACTTATCCCTCGTTTTACAAAGGCAGATCTCGGTGAGCTAGGACTTAACGTGGGTGCCATTCCAGCGTTACAAGTAATGGATGATGACGCTGAGGTTGGCGATATTTCACAGATTATTGATGGCGCACGTTATGACTTCCAGCTAGATAGTCAAACGCTGCGGCTGCAAATTCCTCAAATTTATCAGAATTCAAGAGCCATAGGGAGTATTTCACCAAAATACTGGAATGATGGCGATAGTGCTGCCTGGTTAAGTTATTATGCCAGTGGTTCTCAACAAAATAGTGATGGTGATAACCTGAACTCAAATTGGTTGAATTTAAACTCAGGTGTGAATTTAGGTGTATGGCGGTTACGTAATAATACTGTTTATAGTGGCTCCAATTGGGATTCGATTAGCACCAGTTTGCAACGTGATATCAAAATATTACGTAGCCAGATGGAAGTCGGGCAAACTTTCACGAATGGTGAACTTTTTGATAGTGTGCAAATGACAGGTATAAAACTTGAAACTGATACCAGTATGTTGCCTGAGAGTGAACAAGGCTTTGCGCCTGTAGTACGTGGTATTGCAAATAGCGACGCACAAGTTGTGATTAAACAGAATGGCTATGTCATTTACCAAACATGGGTATCAGCAGGGCCATTTGAAATTAAAGACTTAAACCAGGTAACGGCAGGGGCCGATCTGGACGTTACCATCAAGGAAACAAATGGACAAGAACACAGCTTTATTCAGGCTAGTTCAGCGGTTCCAATCCTACAGCGAGAAAACGCATTAAAATATAGTGTTGCTGCTGGAAAATATCGTGACAGTGATAATAAATCAGAGCAACCTGTTTTTGGGGTTGCAACAGCGATATATGGTTTGCCTTATGGAATAACGATTTATGGTGGCATACTTGGAGCCTCCATGTACCGTTCTGGTGTGACCGGAATTGGTGCTGACTTAGGCCGCCTGGGATCGGTTTCTATTGATATCACAGCAGCAAATACGAAACTTGAAGAACACAATGATGCAACTGGACTGTCATGGCGTGCAATGTATTCGAAAGATTTTCCAGATACTGATACGACATTAAATCTGGCAAGCTATCGTTATTCAACATCGCAATTTTATACTTTTCAGGAGGCACTTGATCAACGTGATATTCCTGATGATAAGAGTATTTATAGTTATCGCCAGACCAATAATAGACGTAACCGTTTGCAAATTAATCTTTCGCAAAATATAGGTCGTTGGGGATCGATCTATCTTAATGGTTATCAACAAGATTATTGGGGAATGCAAGGATCCGAACGCAGCATAGGAATGGGTTATAGTACTAGCTGGAGTGATATTAACTGGTCTGTTAATTACGCACTGACAGATATGCCTGGAATGGCTGGTGAGCAGCAATTTTCATTGTCAATCAATATTCCTCTGTCTCGCTGGTTGCCGGGGGCATGGGCGACGTATAATGCAAATCGTTCAGACAAAGGTAATACCTCTCATCAAATGGGTATTGCTGGAACTGCTCTGCAAGATAATAACCTTAGCTATAATTTACAACAAACTTATGCCGATAATAACGTGGGTTATGGTGCCAGCATAAATGGACGTTATCGTAGTTCAGTAGGCGAGTTTGGTCTGGGATATAACTATGATAAAAATAGTCGACAATGGAATTATAGCGCACAAGGTGCGGTGGTTGCGCATACTCATGGAGTAACATTAGGGCAATCAGTACAGGATTCATTCGCGATTGTGCATATTGATGATGGTGCTAATGTAAAAGTACAAAATGCGCAGGGAGTTTATACTGATTATTGGGGGAACGCGATTATTCCTAATATGACAAATTATCGACATAACACCATTACGGTAAATACTCAGGGGCACGATAATCTTGATATCGTTGATGCAACACAAGATGTTATTCCTTCGAAAGGTGCCGTCATTGGTGTCAATTTTAAAGCACGTAATGGTATGAGAGCATTATTGACATTACTCCACGATAAAGAATACGTACCCTTTGGATCATTGCTGACATTAGGGGATAGTACATCAATTGTCGGTGAGGATGGTGAGGTTTATATTACTGGTGTGCAAAATGCCATGTCATTTACGGTACAGTGGGGAAAAGAAAACAATCAGCAATGTACAGGGATTATAGCTGTGCCAGAAACATATACCAAAGGTATCTATAAGGCCACAATAGAGTGCCGATAACAAACAGGACATGAATGAATAATGAAGCCAGGATTTTTCTCTTATGTAAAAACATTACTGACTATAATATTTCTTGCCTTAGTTGCCATTCCTGAGGTTTTCGCCGGTTGCAGCATTTCGGGAAATGGGGGAAATCCGGCAAAAATAGAATTCTCAGTTCCAGCGTTAGATGTTAATAACGATGCAGAGCCGGGGACGATTATTACCACACTCGAAGCTACTAGTAATTCAATTTCAGTTTCCTGCTCGGCGAATGGTGACATTTGGCAAGGGTTTACCGTCTTGACAAATAGCGATTTGCGTACCGATAACCCCCTTCATGATGTGTTTCAGACGAATGTTCCAGGGATTGGTTTTCGTGCTGCATGGGCGAATAACGTTAATGCGCAACTCACCTCAGGTTATTTAATAACACCATGGCATAAAGGCTCGTCAATAGTGAATAGAGGATATGTTTATCCGATAAAAATACATGCAGCTATTCAGTTTGTTGTGACAGGGCCTGTCGGTAATGGAGTCATTGACACCAGTAAATTAGTTGCTGACTGGAAGTATGACAATCTTGTTATAGGACAGCTTCGTTTTATTTCTGTGCCGGTAAATATTATACCAGGGACATGTGATCTTATTAACAAGAATATTACCGTTCCACTCGATGATATCGGAACAGATGATTTTGATGTTAACAATGTGTCACCTGTAGTTTCTGATGATAGGTTTTCAATTCATATTGAAAATTGTTCCCAGGATGTAAAGGTTGATTACCGTTTCACCTCCGCAGGATCCACGGGGATAACGAGTAATAATATTCTCAATATTGAGTCTGGATCGGGGATGGCGGAAGGTGTTGGCCTGCAGATCCTGGACAGTAATAACAATGTTATAGCATTTGATACAGAGTATACTGTTATCGAAAAAACCACTTTAAATCAAAATGTTAACATCCCATTAAAGGCGCGTTATATCAAAACGGGTAATGTAAAAAGTGGTCTGGTTAATTCTGTCGCCACCTTTGAAGTGTATTATCGATAAGCTTTCCCTGACTCCTATTTCATAAATGTTAATGTGGTTTTACTTTGCAGTGCAATCATTAACATTTTTTGATTCCTCTGGTTGATTCTTGAACTTTTATATTGAACTGAAGGGGATGCTACTTGCTATCGCCGTAGCGTTTCGAATATTATCTTATCTTTATAATAATCATTCTCGTTTACGTTATCATTCACTTTACATCAGAGATATACCAATGGCGCGTTCCAAAACTGCTCAGCCAAAACACTCACTGCGTAAAATTGCAGTTGTAGTAGCCACAGCGGTTAGCGGCATGTCTGTTTACGCACAGGCAGCGGTTGAACCGAAAGAAGACACTATCACCGTTACCGCTGCACCAGCGCCGCAAGAAAGCGCATGGGGGCCAGCTGCAACTATTGCGGCGCGACAGTCCGCTACCGGCACCAAAACCGATACACCGATTCAAAAAGTGCCACAGTCTATTTCTGTTGTGACCGCCGAAGAGATGGCGCTGCATCAGCCGAAGTCAGTAAAAGAGGCGCTTAGCTACACGCCGGGTGTCTCTGTTGGTACGCGTGGCGCATCCAACACCTATGACCACCTGATCATTCGCGGCTTTGCTGCAGAAGGCCAAAGCCAGAATAACTATCTGAATGGCCTGAAGTTGCAGGGCAACTTCTATAACGATGCGGTCATTGACCCGTATATGCTGGAACGCGCTGAAATTATGCGTGGCCCGGTTTCAGTGCTTTACGGTAAAAGCAGTCCTGGCGGCCTGTTGAATATGGTCAGCAAGCGTCCGACCACCGAACCGCTGAAAGAAATCCAATTTAAAGCGGGCACAGACAGCCTGTTCCAGACCGGTTTCGACTTTAGCGATGCGCTGGATGATGACGGTGTTTACTCTTATCGCCTGACCGGTCTTGCGCGCTCTGCCAATGCCCAGCAAAAGGGCGCGGAAGAGCAGCGTTATGCCATTGCGCCAGCGTTTACCTGGCGTCCGGATGATAAAACCAATTTCACCTTCCTTTCTTACTTCCAGAACGAGCCGGAAACCGGTTATTACGGCTGGCTGCCGAAAGAGGGAACCGTTGAGCCGCTGCCGAACGGTAAGCGTCTGCCGACAGACTTTAATGAAGGGGCGAAGAACAACACCTATTCTCGTAATGAGAAGATGGTCGGCTACAGCTTCGATCACGAATTTAACGACACCTTTACTGTGCGTCAGAACCTGCGCTTTGCTGAAAACAAAACCTCGCAAAACAGCGTTTATGGTTACGGCGTCTGCTCCGATCCGGCGAATGCTTACAGCAAACAGTGTGCCGCTTTAGCGCCAGCCGATAAAGGTCACTACCTGGCACGTAAATACGTCGTTGATGATGAGAAGCTGCAAAACTTCTCCGTTGATACCCAGTTGCAGAGCAAGTTTGCCACTGGCGATATCGACCACACTCTGCTGACCGGTGTCGACTTTATGCGTATGCGTAATGACATCAACGCCTGGTTTGGTTACGACGACTCTGTGCCACTGCTCAATCTGTACAATCCGGTGAATACCGATTTCGACTTCAATGCCAAAGATCCGGCAAACTCCGGCCCTTACCGCATTCTGAATAAACAGAAACAAACGGGCGTTTATGTTCAGGATCAGGCGCAGTGGGATAAAGTGCTGGTCACCCTGGGCGGTCGTTATGACTGGGCAGATCAAGAATCTCTTAACCGCGTTGCTGGGACGACCGATAAACGTGATGACAAACAGTTTACCTGGCGTGGTGGTGTTAACTACCTGTTTGATAATGGTGTAACACCTTACTTCAGCTATAGCGAATCGTTTGAACCTTCTTCGCAAGTTGGGAAGGATGGTAATATTTTCGCACCGTCTAAAGGTAAGCAGTATGAAGTCGGCGTGAAATATGTACCGGAAGATCGTCCGATTGTAGTTACTGGTGCCGTGTATAATCTCACTAAAACCAACAACCTGATGGCGGACCCTGAGGGTTCCTTCTTCTCGGTTGAAGGTGGCGAGATCCGCGCACGTGGCGTAGAAATCGAAGCGAAAGCGGCGCTGTCGGCGAGTGTTAACGTAGTCGGTTCTTATACTTACACCGATGCGGAATACACCACCGATACTACCTATAAAGGCAATACGCCTGCACAGGTGCCAAAACACATGGCTTCGCTGTGGGCTGACTATACCTTCTTTGACGGTCCGCTTTCAGGTCTGACGCTGGGCACCGGTGGTCGTTATACTGGCTCCAGCTATGGTGATCCGGCTAACTCCTTTAAAGTGGGAAGTTATACGGTCGTGGATGCGTTAGTGCGTTATGATCTGGCGCGAGTCGGCATGGCGGGCTCCAACGTGG